>ERZ827126.1003-NODE-1003-length-31200-cov-114.409311_pt1 | contig 31200 bp, 38 predicted proteins | sample MGYA00519780_ERZ827126 | MGnify/ENA primary metagenome ERZ827126 (study PRJEB31778, sample SAMEA3449262) | human gut metagenome | biome: human gut; feature: human-associated habitat; material: faeces | place: United Kingdom | collected 2010/2012 ...
AAGATGAAGATGATGAAGAGTTCGTTTCTTGCAAATCTATTGTTGCTTGGGCACCATTCCAAAGAATTGATGAGGAACACAAAGAAAAAACTGCAATAAAACGAGAAGCAAAATATAAGCTAACTCAATTTGAGTATGATTTGTTAAGTGTGCATAAAGATTTTAAAACGTATAATCAAATTGCAAATCAAATACATTTGTTTAAAATGCGTGAAAAGGGATATTTTAAAGGCATTGATGATAATGAATTAATTGGAGACATCCTAGCAAAATGCGAGGTGGTAGGATGATTTATTTCTTTGCAGGATTGTTTATAGGGGGCATAGCTTCAATGCTCCTTTATTCCTTAGTTGTTTCAGAACGAATCAACGAGTTGGAGCTTGAAAATGGCAGATTGATTGATGATCTAAGCAAGGCGGAGTATGAAGTTAAAAAGGTCAGGTATTTACATAAGGAGGTGTCTTATGATGGGTTTGAAGAAACGAAATAAACTAATCAAGGAAAGTACAGATGTACTTATTGAACTAAAAATCAGTGTTCCTGATGTTGATAATAGCGATTCATGTAATGTTGTAGACAAATTATTAAATGAAATTTGGGATGCTGCATGGAGTAAAGAAGGAATCGAAGTAGAAGATTTGAAAGCTACATACATAAAGGAGAAAATAGCAAAATGATGTATTTAAGTATGGCAATTCATAACATAGCGGTAATGATATTTACTGCGTACATGGTAATTCATGTTCATCCAATTTGGGCAGTATGTATCTTATTCACTCATAGAATTGGAACAAAAATTGTACGTGTTCCAATCGAGAAAGATGAGGAAGATACAAAGGATGACTCTATTGATGATGTATATGGGATGGATTGGAATGAAGATGATAGCAATGAATCAGGTAGAGACAAGTTTTAAAAATGTAGAAAAAGCCCTGAAAGACAACGGATTATATGAAGCATATGACGATATGGTATTAATTAAACAGGCTTTAATCGAGAGAGACAGGAAAATATACGGATTGCAGCAGCATACTAGAAATTTAGAGGATAAATTAGGAAGGATAGGAGGTTATCATTATGGAAATCCTAAACAATAACATTTATTGGTGTGACTTGCCAAAATACAGTAATACAATTCTTTATAAAAGGAGACCTTGTATCGTTATTTCAAACGACATTCAGAACAAAGGTAGTAAAACAGTGAATGTAATTCCAATTACAAGCAATTTAAAAAGAGTGGATTTACCTTGTCACGTTATGATTGATACAGGACATGAGTGCGGAATGGCAAAGGCAGAGCAAATTTTAACAATCAATAGAGAAAATGTTAAGTGGCATATAAAGCAATTAGATTGGCAAGAAGCAAAAGAAGTAAAATGTGCATTATTAACTCAAATAGGAATTATCTAAATGCCTAAAAGAGATACAGAATACGAACACTTTAAAGAAACCTGCGGAGGATGGTTTAATTACCATGGCAATATTGGTTTAAAGTCAGGGGATGTCGCAATGGCAACGTTGTTTGATGAAACTGAATTAGTGCAAATTGTATTGACTAAACCTTATACTTTCAATCGCTGGTGGTGTAAGATCGTTGGAGTTAATACTGATGGAATTGAATATCTAGTTGATAGGACAATGATATTTCAGATTTTGATTGATAAAGAGTACAATTTGCGTAGAAAAAGAAGAAAAACTTCTTAAAATCAATTTAAACACGTCTAGAAGTGATTCTAACGAGCAAAATAGATTGAAACGAGTGTTTGTTAGGGTAAATAAAGAAAAGGCTAAAAACACGTTTAAAACGATAAATATGTTTATAGCCTTTTTTATTATGCAAAAGAATTTAAAAATTTATTAAATTAATTGTTTACAAAGATATCGCTATATGCTAATATATGGGTGTAAAGAAAAGTGCTTAAAGGAGAACACAATATGACAAATTTAAAACAATTACAAAAGGTATGCAAAGAAGTAAATGAAAAGATGGATGTAATCAGTGAAGAAGAACTAAAAGAAATTGTAGGCAGATATTACAAAGACGATGTAATATCTTTCAGACAATGGGATTTCTTGATTGGTTACATTGAAAGAAAAGAAAAGATTAGTGATAGTTTTGCTTTTATGTATAGCGAATAGGATGGATGATGTATGGCAAAAACAAGCGAAGCAAAGATGCGAGCAAATAGTAAGTATGAAAAAGCTCATATCAGACAAATCCTTCTAAAATTTCATAAAACTTATGATGCAGCAATCATAGAAAAACTTGATTCTTTAGATAGTAAGAACAATTATGTAAGACAATTGATCTTACAGGATTTAGAAAGAGAAAAGAAAGAGACTAACAACAAATAGCCTTTTTTTATCGTCTTTTTTAACACGTCTGCATTGAAAAATGGTATAATATGTGTAGTTAAGGAGTACCCAAAAAAGACCAGATATTGCCACTCCTTGACGAGACATTTTTTACTTCTACTTACTCAGAATTGAGTGCCTCGGGGAGACCTGAGGATATTATAATGGTGTAAGTGCAATATTTAATTGACGGGGGGAGGGTGCAATAGAAAATACGCCCTATGAGTGCAATGAAACTGCCGCCCCATTCGCAATAGCCGACCGAATCGCAATAGCCCACCTAGGTGCAACAGGATTTGCTTGAAACGTGCCTAGGAACGCAACAGAGGTCGGGGGAAAAGAAAGAAAAACAAGTAAATTCAGAGATATAGAAACGTCCATACAGTCAAATATGCGCAATAAACACGATAAGTTCCATAATGTTTACACAAAATTGGTTTAGGTTGGTTCATAAATTGTCATCACGTGGTCATGTACTACTACTGGAATGAATAGGCAGATATTTCATTTCATACTCCTTTAGAAATTCTTTATTAATTCTATATCTTGAAGATTGTATGGTTTAAAAGGTTCTGTATTGAGCACACAGAGCCTATATTATACGTAATTCTGCATATTTTAATTGATTGATCTTTGAAAAAGCGATATATCTAAGTCCCTCGGCATATATATAATAGGAAAGAGGTTCGGGGGAGATAAAGAGGGGTTTTGACTTCGGGGGAAAGAAGAAGTAAGGAGCTACGTCCTCCACGAACTCCTCCAAACCCTATAAGAAGAAGATATATACACTATTATTACTAGTTTCATTTACCTATCAAGTTCTAATGTAGTTTGATGGGTTTTTTTATTGCCTTTTTTATTTTAATTAACATTTATTCACGAAAAATTAACAATATCCTTTATTTAAAGGGGATTTGAAGTGCTCCAAAAAGAAAAAATTGTCAATATAAAAAATAAATTTTGTATTTTGTATTTTGTAATCGGCGAAAAATTTTGTATTTTGTATATTTTGTATTTTGTAAATTGTTCACGATTCATAGACAAAAACATGGTGTAGTACGAAAATATCCGCTATTATATTCACGATTCGTGAACAAAAAGTTAAAAAGGGGTGGTAATTATAGCGATATCATGGTATAATAACAGTGTAAAGAAAAGGGGTGACAACCAAAAATAAGACATAAAAAAAAGATCTTACTTCTAGCGATGACAGCAAAAAAGTAAGATCATCCAAAAAAACGTATATATAAATATAGTATATGGAGGTTAAGCCCCAAAAAATATATATACGTCCTTATTATAACTTAATTGGGGCTAAAAAGAAAATGAAAAAAGAACAAAAATATTATTATGGAAATGCTATTAGTAATTATGGAATGGAACACGGTTATGTTGATTATGCTACACTTGCAAAGGCTTTCGATGCCGTATTAAACAACGACATCATGAACTTGACATATGACATTGGCTCATGGGAGCAAGTGAGTGGAATTATCGACAACACGGACGAGATAGAAGAGTTGGAAGAAAAAAGAGACGAGTTAGAAGAAGAAAACGAAAACAACCCATCGCAAATTATCGAAAATGAAATAAATAAAATAAATGAACAAATAGAAGAACTTGAAAGTGAACAAAATGAATATCAAGAAGTATTTCAATGGTTTATCGTAGATGATTTTGGTGCTAGATTATTACGAGATATTAACGAAGTTGTTTATTATAATGAAACGCTAGATATGTATTTATGGGGTGTAACTCATTATGGTACTAGTTGGGATTATGTATTGACTAGTATTAAAATTGACTGATAGGATTATTTCTAGGCCTATCAAACATAGTACTACCATTAATATATGGCTAGGGGAGCTGCTTAAATGTTAAAAATAGAAAAAGTAAATGCTCAAAAAATTTACTGCATTAAAAATAAATATCTATGTGAATGTGGTGCATTGAATGAAAAAAATGTATGTAATGCGTGCATGAAATACATGAAAAGAAAAAAAACGTTGGAGGTGTAGAGAATGACTAAAAAAGAAAAAAATAGAATGAATTATCATATTAATAAATTAAATGAATTTGAAAGGATGCTAAATGATTGATCAATTAACAACTATACTTGTATTTATTCTACTTGTTGCGTTCATATATAAATACTGGTTATTGATTATTATATTATTTATTGCATTATTTATTATTATTTATTTGCTTTGCTAGTTAAAACTTTAAGCTTTTAACTAGCTTTTTTATTGTCTTTTTCTTCTTGCTTTTTTCTTCTTGCTACTAAAACTATTTACATGATCATTAAATAAATTGTTTATGAAATAAAGACATAAATATATATGCGGCTGTGGTCTGGTTTGAAAAACGCAACAGGAATTTACGACCATACACACCCCATGCCTTCCCTCTCGACCAAACCACATTTTTTACACCTAGCACTTAATATAACAGAGTGCTAATCAAATAAAAAACTAATATCAATTATAAAACCACCCCCTTTTTTAGATAAAATTTTTAGGAAAACGAAAAATCGAGTTTTGAAAAAAATGAGTTCAAGTATTTTTGCGAGGGGTAAGATAGTAGTAGATGAGTGGTAAAAACGTCCACATAGAAATCATTTATAATGTAGGGAGGTAGAGAAAGAGAGGATGAGAAAATGCCAAGGGCAAAGAGTGTTTCAGAATTAAAGCGTGAGGATGAAGCTAAGAGATTCTTTGACGAGTATTCAAAGAGTGGGAATATTACGAAGTCCATGCAAAAGATTCGTCCTGATTTAAGCGATAAGAGTGCTTATAACAAGGGATATAAGATATTAAACAGTCCTTTATTTAGGAATGTCATACATGAGAGGGTAAAAAAGAGAGATCAAAGGAGTGTTATGACAGTAGAGCAACGTAGACAATGGCTTAGTGATAACATTCAAGACGAAGAAAAGGACATGAAAGACAGATTAGGATGCTTAAAAGAGCTAAATAGAATGGATGGCATCGGAAAGAGCAATATTTTAAATGTTGGAAGTGTAAATAATATTACTGTTGAGCAGAAAAGAGCAATTGCGGAGGAAAGAATCAACGATATATTAGGAATCAACATGGGAAGTGAATTTTTAGATGCCGAAGTAATAGAACACGAGGAGGACGAAAACAGTGAAGAAACAGACTCTTAGTGTTACGGAACAGTATTTTAAGGATGTAGAGGACTTAAAGGAAGCTAAAGCTATTAATAAGAGCCAAGAAGAAGTTGTTAGATTGTTGAAGGGAGCTACCCCGAAGTATAAATTGAAGAATTGGACGAGAGGATATATCCCCGAACATTACAAACGACTAAATATTTCTAGACAAGAGGCTTTTAGACTTGCGGTTATCGGTGCAAGAGAGGCTTTAACGTATTTTCAAGTCAATCTTCACTTTACGCAAGCTATGTTGTTCGGTGCGGTTGTAGAGGGGTACGATACAATCTATGCAATCACTACTTCTCAGTATGGGAAAAGCTGGACTTTAGGAATGATTGCTATTTATCGTGCGTATAAAGGACATCAAGTACGAATTGCGGCCGCAACAGGAGAAACTGCTACTATCATCATGTCCAAAGTTATCGGACATTTACAAAATGCAGACGAGTCTATTCAGAGTTCTGTATTAGATTCAGGAAACAAGATTGAAAAGTTACAGACTTCTACTTCCAAAACTAAGATTTCCTTCAAGGGTGGAGGATGTGTAGAAATCGTAACATTAGGTGGAAACAGTGTAGACCCGAAGAAAAACAACAACGCTATCGGTAAGGGCGGAGATTATATTATTGACGAAGCAGCCCAAGTCAGTGAAGATGCGTATGCCGAGATAGGACGAAGGGAATTTTCAAGTGTTGACGGTTCAAAAGAGCTTGAAATTGCTATTTCCAACCCCCACAAACGAGGTGAATTTTACGATTGTATGACAAACGACAAATATCCCGAAGGAACATTGGTTGTTTGGATGGATGTCCGTACTGCTTACGAAGAAGATCGTATGAAAAGTGCATCTCAGATACTAAATTCTCATTTTTACAAGAATAGAAGTACTTGCCAACGTTATTTAGTATGCGAATTAGAGGAATTTTCAGACGAAAGTATGTTCAAAACCATGACTTTAGATGATGATAAAGCCGATAGTTCCTATAAAAAGCGTTTTTTCTTAGGTATTGACTCGGCTTATACAGGAAAAGATGGAATAGATGTCGCTTTATGCTCTCAAAATAGATACGGAAACTGTAAAATCGAGACGATTTACAATCTAAAAGATGGTATTTGGGTACAAGGAGTCACATCCGAGAAGATTATTACCAAGATTGTTAAGATTATCGAGACATTAAACATCAAATATGTTTGCGTTGACGTTGGTTTCGGTACTTGGTTGACCGAAGGATTGTCAAAATACTCGGATAAGCTAGGATTTATCCTTGATGGTGTCAATTTCCAAGGAGGGCCAACAAAAACACGTATCAAGGCAAGACATTACAGTGCAGTATATGCATTTAATCTAAGAGCGGAAATGTATTTAGACTTTCAGCAGCTAATGGATAGTAAGAAATTGACTTTCACAACGGAAGTTGCCAAAAGATTGAAGCCTGAATTGCTTGCTACAAGGACTGTATCGAAGAACAATAAGAAGATAGCCATTATTCCTAAAGAAGAGATAAAACAACGCTTAGGACACTCTCCTGATGCCCTAGATTCCTCGGTACTTTCTGTCCGCAGTTGTTTAATGTATAATCTAAGCAGTGAAATACTTGCGTATGCAGAGAACGATTAGGAGGTGCTAATTTGAGTCGAAGAACAAAGAAAAGACAAAAGGATAGAGTTAAACTAGCATCCAATACCTATGTGTCACCTAACATTTCGCACAATATTCACAGTTCTAATGCAGAAACCGAAGCCGAAAAGGTAATAGAAGCTATGTTGAACTGCAATTCAGAGTGCATCAACGGATTTGTAAAGACAAACTTTAAGAATCAGTTTGATGAGATTGATTGGATGATAGACAATCTACCAACGCTACCTTACGTTATCGGCAAGGTTATAGACTTTATATTCTCAAACGGCATCACAACGGGTGACGAGAATTTAGACAAAGATGTTCTAATACCATTCCTTTACAAGCACAATGTACAAGGTATTACAAACTATTCCGTACTTCAAAATGCTATTACGCAGTCTTTATTGTACGGAAAGTGTGGTATTCGTTGGTTAGACGAAGATAAAGGAATTGTTACAGAGAATTATCGCAACTATGTTTCTATCATGCGTGAAGATGATGAATATAAAGGTTTTAGAGTTCCTATCTGTTATGCTATGTCGGCAGACGATAAAGAACCTATCTCATTAGGAACAAATGAAATCGACTTTGACGAAGCGTTATTCCTTAAAACAGGCAAATTAATGTCCAAAGACGGAACAATCATTGTAGAGATTCCTGATAATTTCTGCAATTTGAGAAACGGAACAGACCATGAGAACGGATTATCTTGTTTATTACGTGATAAACAACGTCTAAAACTATTAGGTGCGGTTTACGAGCGTTTGAACTACGATATTCAGTATGATGGCCCAGGACGTTTGATTTTTTGGCTAAAAGACGGATTTGCCAAGGGAGATACGATTGATTTATCGGCTTCCCAAGTTCTAGACGAATCATCAAGTTCTAAAGCAGACAGAGCCGACAAAGCAAGAATTGAAGCTAAACGTTTAGGCCAGGAAATCAGAAATTCAAAATCAGACAATGTAATCCTTGCAAGTTCTATTTTTGAAAAAATGGATCACTTGCCTCGTGTTACAAAAGGTACGGAGTTCTTAGAATACCTTCAAATGAAGGAAGGTTCTATTATTTGTCAGTGTTTCGGTCTTACTCCTGAATTAATTGGTTTAGGGGATGTATCAGGAAACGTATCTATGGAAAGAATCATAGATAATGCCATGACAAATACAATCGTACCAATGCGAGAAAGGTTCGCCACTCAGATTTCTCCTATGTTAAGTGAGAAATTAGGTGTGCCAAAGGTTTATTTTGATAAATACGAATTGAAAGAACAACAAGACAAGTCTGCAAAGACATATAAATTGGCATTGTCAGTTACTCAAATCGTAGGTGCTATTGTCAACGGAGCAGAAGCGTTAGACAAGAGCACAAAGAATTACATGATGGAATCAGTTACTAGAATGATGGATTCTATCGAAAAAACGCTATAGCGAGAGGAGAAAATAAAATGGAAATGGATATTTTAAAAAGTATCTTATCTGAAAATGAGGTAACACCCCTAGGAAGTTTGAATGGGACTCCGTTATATTCATTTGAAGATGCACAGAGAATCAACAAAATTGGATTGGTAAAAGAAAAAATCCAAGGTAAAGAGGTTGAATTTGGTGAAAGACCTATGCGACCTGATGGACTTGGGTATTTGGAAACAAAAGCCAATGCAATCGCAGTTCCAACTTCTTTCTTTGAGAACAGATACAGAAAAGTAGAAATCGTAAAAACTGTTGCCAATGAAAAAACAAAGAAGGAAGAAACTGTTAAAGATGTATATTACGAAGTCGTAACAGACTACAGAGCTTGCAAAGAACAGGCTAGTGGACGTGTATATACAACTACAATTCCTGTATATCAGATTGGAGCTAAGAAAGATTCAAAAGGAAATGCCGATTTATTCTTAATTGGTCAAAGAAATATTTCAGACACAGACTTTATCAATGAGTTCAAAGGCAAATTGAATAAAGAATCAATGGTCAAGATTCTTAAATTGATTGGTAATAACCCAACAAAACAAGTAGAAGATACATTAGAGTTTTAATTAGAAGTAAAAAAGTAGAAAAAACAAGGCAATATTTGGAAATAAACAAAAGGTATAAACAGTTTTCACTGTCTATATAGATTTTTGCATATTTCGAGGTATTGCCTTTTTATATGCAAATTAACGAAAGGAGATACATAAATGTCAATTAAACGTAGTTTCACTGTAAAAATCACTTTTAAAGAAGGGTACGGAGACCCTATCACTTTAACAGGAAAAGATGCAACTGCTTTTAACACTGCTTGGCATAACAAATTGAATGACCAAGACGGAGCTATTGGATTTGAATGGCCAGTTATTACGACAACAGGTGAAACACCTAATCAAAAAACAGTAACAACTTATACTTCATTCTTATTCTGCAATGTAGCAAAAGTAGAACGCTCAGAACAAACAGAAACAAAGTATACAGACGATCAATGCCATGATGCTTAGAAGGAGAGACCATGCAAAACAACGTACAAACTATTAACGGTGTTACTTGGTTCGATTCCCTAGAAGAAAGAAATACTTTCTTAAAGCAAAATGGTAGACATGAGTTCGCATTGGAAGAAGCAGCAAAGAACGCAAAACAGTATTTGAAACTTCTTGATGTTATCGAAGAAAAAACGCAAATTGACGTTTATTCAAAATTAGATAGCGGTACTTTGCTATACGGATATGTAGTTCTAGAACCTAAGAAGAAATACAAGATTCCCGAAGATAAAGTTTTGTTAGAAGCGCTTAGAAACAAAACTATTCAAAAAAGATATGATTCCACAATGGAAGAAATCTTAAAAGGAGCAAAGATTCCATACGAAGTCAAGAAGTGTAATTCATGTGGTGGAAGGATTCAGAAATTATTCTATAAGCCCGTAATCGTAGTAGAAACGGAGACTAAGAAATAATGCCACAAAAGAAAAGAGTTCCAACATATGTAGCAAGCATTAAAGATAGCCTTGATCGTAGAAAAAAAGGAAAAGCATTTTACGACAATGCAATCACTTTATCGAGTGTAGATAAAGAAAACCATTATGTCAGTGTGAACCTATCCTCAGGGTACGTAGAAAACAAGCCTACACGTCTTATTGACGAGGGGGCAATAACATATGAGGGTGGAGATGATATTCGCCTATACATCAAAAAAGGGACAGTACAAGCGTTCTACGATAGCTTGAGTTCTGACTATGTAGGATATATCAACTTAGCTCACATTGACATTACATCACTCCCTTTAAACTTAGGTACATGGACTAAAGATGATTTAACAGTTGTCGATATTGGGGATGGAAGAAAAGGTCTTGATGTAAACGTCAAACTAAATAGGGAATTGCACATAGTGCAAGATTTATTGAAACAAGAAATACCATTGAGTATTAGTGCAGAACTGAGAGGAACACTCGATTTTGAATCGTCATTCAAATTTAATGCACCATTCTACAACGAAATCGAGATTGCTGGTTTCTCAGTTGTTGCAAATCCAGCCAATGTAAACAGTACAGGCGAAAATTTAAACAGTAAAGGAGACTCAGAAATGAACCTATGGGAAAAGATTTTAAAGTTGAGTTCTGAAAATAAAGAAGAAAAGAAGAACGAAGCTTTAGAAAACAAAGAGGAAGAAAAAGAAGAAAAAGAACCTTCTAAAGAAGAAAAAGAACATGAAAGTAAAGAAGAAGGAACAGAAAACAAAGAAGAAGCTAAAAAAGGTGAAGAAACATTAGAAACTGTTGAAATGTCTAAGGATGACATGGAAAAAATCAACAAATTCATGGATGCTTTTGAGACTTTAAGTGCAAAAGTTGAAGCATTAGAAACAGAAAATGCAGAATTAAAAGAAAAATTAAAAAGTTCTAAGAAAGAAAAAACAGAATTTGAAAAGAAAGCAGAAAGCACATTAGACAGATTGTCTAGTTTGATCTCAGGACAAGCTAACGATAAAGAAAAGAAAGAAGAAAAATTAGCTTCAACTTCTAAAGTTAGCGGAGATATGTGGGGATAGGAGGTAAACCATGTTAGATTTATTATTTACAAATCCTGATAACACATTATTAGAAAAAATGGCAGTTACACCAGGAATGGTAGAACGTCTAAGTTCTAATATCGAGGATTTAACATCATTCTCAAGAGCTTATATTGATTATGAAAAAGCAAGACAGAATTTAGCAGCAAATGCTTCTGAATCAAATGTAGGAACAGTTGGTATCGGTACTGATTATTCAGATAACTCACCAGCCAATCCATTCCAAAACGTGTTCCCATTAGTTTCTTGGTTAATGAACACACCAGCTTCACGTAAGATGCAAGGTGCTATGAACCGAGGAGCATGGAGCGTTACAAAAAAAGAAGATGGCAAATTCTATATTCAGTTGCCATTTACATACGGAACAACAGAACCTAAATCAACACAAGGTGAATGTTGCTGGGTTCCATTAGATTTAGCTAAGTGTGGTAGCAATGCTCCATTGGCATTGTTGTGTTTAAAGAGTTGCGAACCTATTATGGATAGCTTAGTAAATGAAACACGTAAAATCAAAGCTAATGACATGGTTTGCTACTTCCAACGTGAAGGAGAAACTATTAAAGAAGCTCAGAAACGTATGGATTTAATTTCAATGGCATACTTCACTGCTATTAACGTAATCTTAGGAACAATGGCTACAGGTACTGCTACGTTGAAACCATTCCATGGATTATTGGAAGTAATGGAAGATAAAGCAGTTATCAAAATCGTAGGTACAAACGTATTATCTGCATTTGATTCAGTTGCACTACGTTTAGCAGCATTAGGAGATGGCGATTACAAATTCGCTTGTCACCCATTAGTACTTGAAGGTATTAAATCTGTTATCGTTCCAGGTAAATTCAACGGAGAATATCCTGATGGATGGACTCGTAACAAAGAAACTGGAGAAGTCACATTTAAAGGACATGGATTTATCGCAGATAAATTAGTTCCATGTGACATTACAAAAGGTACAGGTGATGTATGGGTATTAGAAGGAAATACAGTAGGTTTGGTAATGGGAACTACTTTCCAACCATCTGAAAAATTCCAACGCCATACATTCGGTGCTACAGATACTCCATCAGAAGGTTGCGGTACTCAATGTGATTACTACTACAACTTTGGATGTGCATTTGGAACAGATGCAAACCGATTAATGGTAATCCAAGGTATTCCAATGTCAGCAGCTACATTAGGAGATACATTAAACGGATTAGACCTTGTATTGAAACCAACAACTATCGTACCAATCAACATTGGTGAATAATGTACGAAAAAATTATCGAACAATTGAAAAACTATTGTTCGTGCATAAAGGAAAGCGATTTAGAAGCAGATAAGCTTGAAAAGAATGTTGGAGAACTAATTGATTTAATTAGTACCATCACTTGTTGGAAAAACCATCCTTGTGAGACTTTCCTCTCATCTCAAAGAGAGGAAGTCTTTGATGTTGGTGAATTTAAGAAATGCGGTTGCGATTCAGGAATTGTACGTATACCGCTATTCTATCCAATGATTGACCCAACAACGATTGAAGTATCTGTTATCACTAGAGAAAGAATTACATTTACTACTCACAAACTAGAAGTTGATAAAGATTTTTCTTATAACCCATACGACAGTATCGTGTACGTTGATTTATCTAATATCGACTACAAAGATGTGTGCAATTGTGGATGTGATGAATTGTCTAAGATCGTTGTCAGTTATGTAGCTGGATATGAAACGATACCAGAATGCCTATTGCCTGTATTCTGCGACTTCCTACAATTCGTTATCGCAATGAACAGATGTGAATGCGGTTGTAGCACGTGTGAAGAAACAGATGGTAGTGATGTTCTTATTTCAGAAGAAAATTCTGATGCTCAGATTTCAATTAGTGTGTATGTTCGTGAACATATCACAAAAGCGTATTCAGAGCAGTTAGGTATCTTATCAGTATGTAATTCAAAAGACACATGGGTTGGTGCAGTAGTATGAGAATTAAATATATTGGAATGAAAAGTTCCACAAAGAAAAACGGATGCCCTGTATGCGGTGCGAAAGCCAAATCAAACACATCTTATGAGTATTCAAAACGTATGTGTTTGCCTAGTGGCCTAGTAAAAATCTTCCTTATGAACAAAGTTGAGGAAGTATCGTATGAAGATGGTGTATTCCTAAAAGGCTTTAAATACGTCTATGGAGGCAAACTTTATTACCCCTTTATCGAGGTGTAGGAAATGCTAAAAGGTCTCTTAGAAGATGTTATAGAAGCGTGTGAAGAAGATTTTGAAGGATTGGCTAGTGAATTAGAAGAAACTATGCGAGATGAAGCTCCAAGAGGGAGTAGATTCTATGCTCAAGAAATGACAAGTATGCCATGGAATGAATATAGGCCAGGTGCTTTAAAGGATTCAATCACGAAGGAAAAAGTATCTAATACCGAATATCTAATCGGAGTAGATGCAGACAAACTAGAAAAAGATTCTAGAAACCCTTCTCACGTTGATTACTCCCCAATGGTACAGAATGGAACTAAACGAGTTTATACGTTAGTGCGTAAAAACGGAAGGCCATTCGTTTGGGTAGACGAAATGGGAAAGAAACACTTTGCACACAAAATTAAGATGCCACCTAGAAAGGCAAATGATTTTGTTGCTAGAGCGGTATCTAGATTTGATGCAAAAGTTAAATAAAGGAGATTAAAAATGGAAGAAAAAGTTGTAAAAGCTAAAAAGACTCCTGAACAGAAAGTAGATGTTCAAGCATTTGTTTCACGCAAATTAAACGCTTTAAATCAATTAGGCGGTGCTAAAGCGGAGCGTGCTATGGAGCGTGTACTAAAAGCTACAATGGGAGGGCAAAAATAATGTCTAACTGCAACATTAACAAAATCATTAGTGACAAATTAAGTGTCTCTAAATTAACTAAAACTCAAGAAATTGATATTACTATCATGAGTGATATTGATTCTTGTTTAAAAATCAATACTCGTAAATTTGAAAAGATTACAGGTACTTCTAGTGCTTATACATCACGTACTATTGCACCTGATTTAATCAACGTTTGTGAATCATTTGGATGTAAGAATACAGGTACATTGTTCATTACTTCTAAAGAAACTGATGCAGAAGGCGCAGACGGAAACAAAGTACACACAAGCGGTGCAGTATTTAAAGCATTGAAAAATGCATTAGACTTTGCAGCAGGTGTTGTTTACTACTACGTAAATGTTCCTCAAGCAGGTACTTACACAATCACAACAAAGATTTCAGATGTTTTAGATCATGAAATGGCTAATGCAGATGAATATACAAGCACTTTAAAAGCAGATAAAGAAGGATTCTACCCTGTACAGATTGACCTATCTACTGTTCCAACAAAAACAAGTGGAAAAGGATGGGAAGCAAGTACATCAGGTGTCCGTTTAAGCATTGAAGTAGCATTAACAGACAAATCAGCAGATAGTATCTTGGTTGGTATTTCTTCAATTTCATTCTTTGAAGAATTTGCAGACTTAGATTCTAACAATGATATTAAAGTAAGTTGCTTATCAGGATTTGATGGTGACGATACTGTAGACCCTGTAGATACAAGTTGCTTTGATGATTCTTATGATGATGATTCTGCTTCTATTGAGCGTTCATTTACAGGTACTCAATTAACATCTAACTACTTAACTATGAACCCATTCATTGGCAAGGGAGATAAATCCCAAGGCTTTATGATGCGTACTCAGGAAGCGGTTATTGAAGCAGATAAAGAACATCCTGAATATGGTTCAATCCATATTGCAGACCACTTTGTTGAAGAATGTGGATTTATCTATGCAGCATTGAGTGACCAATGCAATATTACAGATTCTACATTGAACCGAATCAACACTCCATTGTTGGCTAACTTAGATGAGTCTCAATACCAAGTATTGAACAGTAAAATCAATCCAAGTTTAGATATTGAAGGTTCAAAGATTTACTTCAACAAAAACTTAGTAGGTAAAACATTAAAGATTTCTTATCCAATGACTGTTGATGTATTGCAACACTATGTAGCAAACAACGATAGCTTAAAGAATAAGAGAGCAAAAGTTACAATCACTCGTTATAGAAGTGATGGAACTGCGGAAGTATTTACTTACCACAATGCAAAAATTACTTCATTCCCAATGGGTATCCCTGATGACGGAGCGTTTGAATTTAGTTTAGCGTTCAAGAAAGATACTCGTGGAAACTGGTATGAAGTTTATGTAGTAAACAAAGCTAACGCTAATTTATAGAAATTGAGAGGCAAATGAGATGGAAGAACAAAAGATTTTAGAACCAACACAGTTAAATGCCATGATTGAAAAGTTAAAAGTAGCTCGTGAGGATGATACTCCTCACGCAGTCTATGGCAATGGTGGTGAAATTGCAGTTGTTGGTGATGCAAATAAGACAGATGTTAAAACAATTGATATTGAAGTGAATTTTAGATTCACTGAAAAAGAAATCGAAGAACATAAAATTGATGTTCCTGAGAATGCTAAAAGAGTAGGGCAATACGTTATGTTCGATAAGAAGTTTGAAAATCTAACATTATCTCCTAGACAAGATATGAAGATGGTAGAAGCTTTAATCGAAGTAAAACCATTGTTATTGGATGCAGAACAAATCCTAGACCCATATAAAGAAAAATTCCAAGAAATTGAGGAATACTACGGTCACAAATTCATTGAAGGAAAAGATGGAATCGTTACAACAGATGCAGATGATGAAGAAGTGAACAAGACTATGGTTCAGATTTATGAAGCGTATATGAATGAAGCGAATGAACAGATTTTCCATTTATACGCTCAATCCTCTACAAATTTAGTTGATGGACTTTATAAAGTTGTTGCAATTTTCTTAGGATTAGATGAATTTTATGAAGATCACATGATGCAATATTCAGTTTTAACTTGCATGATTAGCCTAATTATCAAATATCCTGAATTATTCAATGAGGTAGAAACAGTTTTTATCAAATAATTGATAAGGGGGATGATAAAAAGGATTCAGTAAAAAAAGCAAAGTCTTATGTTGCAGAACTAAATCTTTATTCAACCATGGCTCATTATGTCGGTAAAATTCTAAAAATACGCCCCAATGAGATATTAGACCATTGGGGCGTTTCTGAATTAGTTGTAGCCTTTGGGTACTACGCAAATCTACAAAGCGATAAAACATGGAATGAAATTAACGAGGCAAATAAAAATTCTAAAAAGAAAATACCTCAGATTGACAGATATGCGGTTCATTTCATGCAGAAAACAGATTTAGCGAAGGAGTCCGAAGATGTCAGTACGTGAAGTCGGTGCTAGGTTAGTCCTTGACATTAAGGATGCCGAAGCAAAGATAAAACAACTTGAAAAAGAGTTAAAAGATATTGAAAAGGCAAAGCTCAAATTTGATGCTAGCACTAATGAATTAGAAAGAATTAAGGCAAGATTAGAAGAAATCAAAAAAGAAAAGGAAGCTTTGGAAAGACAAAAACTTTCTTTAAAAGTTGATTTAGATAATCTAGCTAATTTCAAGAATCAATTATTGGATGTTAAAGATGATATTAGTGAACTTAAAAAAGAGCTATTAGCCTTGAGTAATAAAAAACTTTCTATTGATATTGATTTAAAAGCAAATGCCAATGAAATTCATGATGTCATTAACGACATGACACTAGGTGAAAACGATAAAAGTGACAAGCTTAAAGACCTATACAGTGCACGTGAAGCTCTCAAATACGATATGCGAGAGGTTGGTATTGAAATTGATGAAGTTCAAAAGAAAATTAACAATCTTAACAAAGAAAAGATAAAGATTGAAGCGAACATCAGTGAATTAAATGATGCTCAAAAATTGGTTGATGAGATTGATGATTCAATCGCAGATTTAGACAAAGAAAAAATAAAATTAGAAGCAGATTCTTCTAAGTTAGAAGATACAAATAAAAAGCTAGACGAAACCATTGAAAAAGAGAATGATGTAAGAAACACAAAAGCGGATATTGAGTCACAAGTTATTGGCTATCAAGATAGCTTGAATAAACTAAACAATCTTCAAAACGCTGCTAAAGCTTTAAAAACTGCTAGTAAGATTACATTTGATGTTGGTAATAAGATGTCAAATCTAGGCTCTAGTATGTTGAATATTGCTAAGAATTTCCAAAACAATCCAATAGGAGATATTGGACGATTCTTAGTACAAAGTGTTGGATATTCTAGTTTGTATAGATTGGTTTCGAGTGCACAAAACGCAATTGGTGATGCATTTTCAAATGGTGTTAATAGATACGATACAATCAAAGTTGCGAAAAGAACATTGTCCACTGTAGTAGGCGATGTAGGCGATTCTACGGCTAAAATCCAAAAGATGATTGATAACCTAGACGAAAGCATTTTGGGGCTACCAACCACTTTAGATGACGCTCTAAGCCATGTTACGAGATTTACTTCAATCAATCATGATTTAGATAGGTCTCAAAAGCTATTCTCGGCAATTAATGATTCCATTTTGACATTTGGTGGAGATTCTGAGGGAGTAAACAATGCGGTTACTCAGTATTCTCAAATCATGGGTTCTAAAATGGATGCTCGTACATTGAGATCAATGGAAGATGCAGGTATGACACCAGCCTTAACTGCTATTGCAAAGAAATTTAATATGTCATTTGCAGAGTTTAGAGAAGCATTTACAGGTTCAAATCCAACTATTTCATTACAACAATTTGAGGATGCCTTAATTGAGTTGGATGAAAAAGGCGGTGGTGGCCTAAATTCGTTGGCAACTATGGTTAAATCATCTGTAGCCACAATTGGTAATGCTTTTGACTTAATCCCTAAGAGATTTAGTAAAGCCGAAGAAAAGTGGTTAGGTGCATTAGATGAGGTTTCAACAGAATTGACGGGAGCTACAATCTATGGAAATATCTACAAACTTTCTCAAAAAGTTGAAGGCTTAGGAGATATAGGAGCAAACTTCATTAGAAGCCATAAAAAAGAAATTGGCGAAGGCATAGACTTCATTAAAACGAAGTTCTCTGAATTATTGAGCGTTTTAAAAACGTTTAGTTTCAAAGATTTTGTTGGTGGTTTTAAAGAAGGATTAGGAGATTTCCAAGGTGTAATTGATTTCTTCAAGCCTATTCTTGGCGATTTCTATGATTTTGCAAAAGATAAAATCACTGAAATGGGAGACGGAAGCTTTTCTAAAGGATTAGGACGTTTCGTATCAGACTACATCCAAATTGGAATTGGATTGAAGTATGCTGGTAAGTTAATGAAACTCGGAAGTGGTGGAATTAGCCTTTTAGGAGATTTAGTAAACGTTTATTCAAAATTCAAAGGAAAGAGTTTCAATATTCCTTTCCTAGGAAAACTAGGAAGTAAATTCAGTTCTATTAAAGATGTATTCAAAAGTTCAGATGAGATTACTGCTGCGACAGGAACTCCAAAAACTTTTGATGCAGAAGGATTTAAAAATAAATTATCTTCATTAGCTATCATAGCTGGTGGGGCAGGAACAATTATCCTTTACTGTAAAGCTATAAAGGAAATTGAAAAGAATGTTCCTGATGACATTACTACATTGCCTATGCGATTAACAAATCTATTCTCTGTAATGGGATTGATGATGGGAGCTAATACGATTAATGCAGGAGTTTCAAAAGCATTAGAGATGAACAATGCCTTAACAGGATTGGCAATGATGATTGGTCAAGGCGGAGCTTTATGGTTATTTGCAAAAGCTATGCAAGAGCTAGATAAAACTATGCCTGATGGATTCGACACATTCAATGATAAGTTATTAGGCTTATTTGAGTGCATTGGCTCTATGACACTTATTACAGGTATTCAAGGTGGTGCTGGTGTCCTAACGGGTGGAATCACTACATTGGCCCAAGTATTAGGAATGATAACGACAACAGGACTAGCTGGTACGTTGATTGCTTGTGCTAAAGCTATGCAAGAAGTCGATAAAAATGTTCCTTCAAACACAAAAGGATTGAAAAAGAAAATCCAAGGAATTATGGATGTCATAGATATGTTTGAAGGTGGAGGAACATATTCTTCTTGGTGGAGTCAAGTTATCAAAAGTTCTGAGTCTTTATGGAAAAACATGGAGACTTGGAATATTACTAGGATTCTAAAGAAACTTGTTACTATTGGAGAATCAATTTCAAAAGTGCAAGGAATGAGTATTGATAGCAGTTCTTTCGACGATCAATTCAAAGATATTCAAGATGTAATCAAGAATATTAATGATTTTGAGTTTCCTACAGTTAGCACATCAAGTGCAACAAACATTGCGGATGCAAACAGTATCGTTAAGAACTATACAACAATGGCTTCTAGCCTTTCTAAAATGTCTAGTATCAACGGAAGTTCAATTAATGTTGAGAATTGTACAAGCATTTTAAAGAATGTAGCTAGTGTCGTTAGTGAAATGAAGAAGATTGTATTCCCTGATGTTACAAAGAGTATTAAATCTAATTTAAACTCTACAAACGCTCAAGAGTTCCTAGATACATTGAAGATTTTGGAACAGATTGTTCCTGAATTTGGAAACTTGCAAGCAACGATTACAAACAATCCTTTACCAAATGCAGAGGATATTAAAAAGACAATCACTAGTATTTCTCAAGCGATTGGATATATCTCTGTAGCTGGTGTTGGAACAGGAAAAGACAAGAATATGTTGTCTTACAACTTGAGACAAATGCCTGATTCTAAGCTATTTAATAACGCACTAAAGGCGATTACAACTTTAGGTGATATAATCCTCAAGTTTGGAACTTTGAATGTTTATTCAACTAATTTCGACTTTGAAACACTGAGAGCCAATATCAAAAGTATTGGAAATGCAGTGAATGAAATGGCAACAAACAAAGGATTAACTGAAAATCTAGAGAATATGGACACAGTTAATAAGACTGTTTCTAAGTTGAAAAAAACGTGTGAAAGCTTAAATTCTATTGTTGGATTAAATCTAGACTTCGTTAAGGTTGGAGAAGTCACAACAGGTATTCAGACATTCCTAAACAATGTTAAAGGATTGAAAGTTGGAGAAGCCACTACAGATGTTGTTACAGAAGTAAACTCAATCGTTACTTCCTTCCACAATATGGCCACAACTTTATCAAACATGAAGTCTGAATTTAATACCTCTGGTACAGATATGGCAAATGGAATTATTGAAGGTTTCAAAAGTATTGATATTGAAGGTTCATTTGGAACTAAGATTGATAATGCTAAAGCTTCATTGAAGAAGAAAAGCTTCAAATCCGTAGGTAAGAAGTTTGGAAAAGATGTTGTAAGTGGATTCAGTGAAGGTATCTCTAATATGTCTAGTTCAATCTCTAATCAGATTACTATGATGTATGGATATTCAACACGATTCACAGATTTAGGACAATACTTAGGAAGTGCATTTAAAAATGCGTTCAACAATCAGTCAGGAAACATTAATACAGGTGGTACAACGACCCCTACAGTAAACATGGGCAATGAGTCACAAGGAAAAAACTTTAAGTTTGCTAAAGGTGGCCCAGTTTACTTAAAACGAGGCGGACAACCAATTGTCATGAAGCCTAGTGGAACAGATACAGTACCAGCTATGCTTACTCCTGGCGAGTATGTAATGAAACGTAGTGCAGTTAAGAATGCAGGTCAAAGCTTCATGGATAAAGTAAATAACATGGACTTAAAAGGTGCGTTCAAAGAATTGTCTACTAGATATGGTTCTCGAGTTGGAAGTGTTGTGAATAAGAATGTGACTATCAACAATAACGATAATCGTGTTACGAATAACAGTATTGCTTTCAACGAAGGAAACGAAAGAAGGCAGGCTATCAAAGTAGGTAGATGCTTGAGAGGTTTGGCATAATGACTTGTTATAACTTAAACCCATTAAAAACATACGTTCAGTTCAATGATCTTGTAATAGACAGTGCGGAGGAGATTTCCTCTGCCTCTCTAAAGCAAGATACAAAGACTGCAACGCAAGAATATAGTTACGGACATGGTAGTTATGTTGCTTTCCAAAAGAATCAACAGTTTCTTACGGAAGGTGACTTGTCCTTAACATTGAATTTTAATTATGAACATTTTCATGATGAAGATAGAAGATTCCTACGTGACTATTTCAATTTGAATTTGCTTAAACCTGGTAGGTTATGGGCAATTCAAGATAACAAATTGATTTGGGCATGGGCCTATGTCACAGGATTTAGTGAAGATTACAAAAAATACCAAGGCTATTTATCAATGGATATTGATTTTAAACTTTGGGAAGGTGTATGGCATATTGCAGATACAAAGAAAACATTCTTAGTTCCTTACTCTGTATGTAATATCCTTGATTGTGAGGATTTCAGAGATGCTCAAGAGTGCTTATCGTGTTGTGTTACTTGCCCCCCTGATATGGAAACTTGCAATTCGTGTTTATGCGATTGTGGAGATATTACAGAGGAAACATCTTTATGCGTGATGGGAACTAAAGCGTTGGAAGATTTTATGAATTGTGGTAATTCGTACAAGATTGTCTACGATTGCATTAAAGGTGAACAGATTTTCGGTGATGATTTGATTAAAAACAAAATCTGTAAAAAAGATTATTGTGTTGAGTCAATTGCTGGAAGATTCTACAGTGGAACAGTGTTAGATACCGACAAAGTAAAATTGATTCTAGATGGTAAATTTCAAAACCCTGAAATTGAAATCAACGGAAACAAAATGATGATTTTAGGTGAATATGATGGAATTTTAACACTTGATTCAAGTTGGAACTTATACTTTACTGCGGATGGATGTTGTGCATCAGAGGAAGTAGATTTAGATAATCTAGTGATCGAAGATGAATTTGGGTTCACAGTACATCATGGAATGAATAGATTAGTAGTCACAGGCTCATGTTGTAAGATGGCTTGTGTATATATAGATGTTGATGAACTTACAAATTAAGGAGGCTTGCAGTGGCAAATGTAAAAAGTTATTGCACTGCTTGTGGAAAGTTAAAAGATAGCAGTGCAGAGTTTATCCAAAATGGTGTTACAGATTCAATCTGTACGTCTTTAGGAAACGATACAGGCTTAAATCCTGATAATGGTAATAATACGTGTATAGACATGGAAAATGCCAATGATTGTCTTACAAAAGGCTTGTATGACATCATAGATGGATTTGATTTGTGTGATTGGAAATTATTCATGAGTCAATATGCCAACAATGATTACAACATGAAAGCAGCTATGATTTGTTGGATGTGTGGATTGCAAGACCAGTTGTATAATCTTCAACTTCAAAATTTGGCAATCGAAACGCAATATACTATTCAACAGTCTACGCCTGGATTGAGTGTTGAAATTGACAGACAAGGTAATTTCACATTCAGATATTCAGATTGGATTCACACTAGTGATTACGAGAAAGTAGCTGACGGAGTTATTACAGGAAAAGTAGATTTCTGTATGAAGCCTAACAAAGATAAGAGTGCTACATACAAATTCAACAGTGTTACATTGAAACACTACTCTTATAAAATGACAGGAGTTCAAGCTGGTTCGGCTCCTACTGTTTCGATTCGTGTTCCTAATAAGAGTGGATCGTTGGTATATCAAAAAACAACAAACGCTTCATTTGAAGAAGATATTAACAAAACAGTGGAATTAAGCATGAGTGGAACAGTAAAAGCTGGAGAAACAACGAATTGGTTGCAGTTCCTTTCTATTTATGTTGATTGGATAGAAGATGATGAAATATCTCTACACACTCGTTTTGTAAATGATAACAAGGTAAACTTCGTTATCTGTAGAGATTAGGAGGTACACATAAATGAATAAAGATGTTTGTTCTGCTTGCGATTCTTTGAAAGCTACAAGCAGTAATTTCATTCAAAAAGGTGTAACAGATGCTATTTGTGCAAATCTTAAAGCAAATCAAGGGTTTGAAAATAAGGGCCATAACAACTGTACAGATATGCACGATATGAACGATTGCTTATTAGGTGGGTTGTTAGAAAAGATTGATACATATGATGTTTGTGATGCAAAAGAAGCTATCAAAGATTTGGAAAAAAATTTAATCAGTATCATGGATGTAATGATTTGTTCTGATTGTGGACAATGGGAAGAAATCGAAAAGCTATGGGCAGAAATCCAAAAGATTTGGAATGCTATCAGAGATTTACAAAATAAGGTCGGAAAATTTGAAGGCAGCATTGGAGATATGTACAGTGCGGTTGAAAAGATTCTTACAAATCTTAAAAACAGTGGAGCATGGAAACAAACAGGAGATACTGTATTTGAAGGAAAATTCAATGACGGAAGAAGCATTGCTACAGGTAATATCAATATCTTTGGTGGTACTCCTGATGGAAATTCATACATCCGTACTAATAACGGAAGTTCTGAGAATGATTTGGCTGGTGGTGTTTAATGGCATGGCAAAACTTTCATGGAGCTTACGATAACACAGGACCATACGCAAACGTAGTATTAGGTGGAAATCCAGGTGATACCGCAGACTTTGGATTCCCACTTGCTGCTGCCCATGCTAAAGGCTATGGAAAAGGTATCAACTTTTCAGATGATGGAAACTATGGTGCTACGTTCACATTAGATTTAGTTGGATATGGTGTAACGGATGCTGGTACATATACAGGTAATGGAAAGTATGTACAGTATGGCGGAAGATACAACTATATTTTGATCATTAGTGTTTCTAACAACAACAAAGCCTCATGGAGAGAGATTTATAATCAAGTAATATTCTCTCATGCAGATACATGGCCATTGGCTTATTCATCAGGTTGGGAAACAGTAGCACAAAATAGTCAATGGAGTGGTAAACTACAACTTCCAACAGATACAACACACGTTAAAGTTGAATTAAGAGGTGAAAATGCTACATTCCCTTATGAGAATATATATTCTATTCAACAGGTTATCCCTGGTTTCAGACCATGGGCAGTAAGAAAAGGTAAAGTGTTCTATTCTTTGGATAGAGCTACAGGATGGTTTAAAAAGAGAGTTAAAGGCTCTTGGGTTACTATTGGCAAGTACAGTGCCGATAAAGCAAATAAAGAAAACCAAGGGTCAAGTAGAATTAGAAAAAATGGTAAATGGGTAGGACAAGGCAAAATTGGTAGTTAGGAGTAAATATGATTCCTTACTTTGAAATATTAGAATTTGGAAAAGTTAAGAAAAGATTCAGAGAGGCTTTAAGCACAATCAGTTTTTCAAATGAGTTGATGACAGTACCTGAAATGCAAATCACAATTCCTAACGAATACTACGATTTAATCTCAGGAAGAAAAGAAATGCGAGTAATTATGGATTGTGGAGTTTTCTACGGAATGATTACCGACTACAAACCCTCTGTAAGTGGTTTAAACATATCTCTAACGCACGTAATTAACGAATGGACATATAGACAAGTCCCAACGAATTATGCGGTTAAAAACGCTCTTATAAAGAACGTATACGAAAGTGAAGATATGTATTATTCGACTCAGTGGAAGATGAATTTTGAAACTGAAATTGATAATGAAAAGATTGACTACGTTTATTCTAGACAATCTAAATTAGATGCACTTACTAAAACTTGCGAATTGACACCATCTGTTTATTGGAGAGTTCCATTTACAAATGATAAGCAAGTGGAAATTGGATATTTTGGAAAAAAACAGCCTGTTATGCTTTCTAATAAACCAACATTAGGCAGAAACTATAGAATCATTGGTGAGCCAACAATGGAAACTGATTTCTCAGATGTTATTAACTTAGCTACAGTCTATGCTAATAAATCCGATAGTGGTATGTCCTCTTTGTCATTGAGAGAAGTATATAACGACAAAAGTTTACAGAATCCTAAATTCCCTGTAGTTATTTTGAGATCAAACATAAATAACGAGCGTGATTATGAATATGTAGACTTTCCTAAATTAGCTCCTAACAATCAATTGGAGTATTCCATTATTGATACAGAGTCGGTTGGATATGAAAGTGGTGTATTCATTGAAGGAACATTTGCTTTTGATGATTTATCGCCATTTAGTCTAGAGGATATGACAAAAGATTCTAAGGATTACAAATGGGTCATTCCTAAAGAACAAAGATTTTTGACTGATACAGAGGAAATAAACAATGCTAAAGCTTTATGGCACTCTTTAAAAGACATTTGGAGTAAATCTGCTATTGCTGCTTTATGTGGCTCATGTCATGTGGAATCAACATTAAACCCTAACTTGTATCAAATGGGTGATGTTCCTGATTCTCAAAAAGGATTTGGACTAGTTCAGTGGACACCATACACACGAATTACCAATTGGCTTGGTTCTCATGGGTACACAAGCTATACAATGTACGGAAAAGGGGAAGTAGCTAAGTTGGTTGAAGAATGGTCAACAAACGCTACAAATGGCCCTTGGATTCCTACTTCTTCTTATAACATCACATTTCAACAATGGTCACACATGGAAGCCGATATGAATTACATGGTAATGGCTTTTATGGCAGATTATGAGCGTGGCGATACATCTATTGATTTACAGTATCAAAAACGTATTGAATTTGCTCAACGTATTTATGGCTTGATTCCTGAGTGGGAACAAGACGATAACGGAACCACAACCGATACGGATAAAACACAATCTCGTCCTTGGAACGCTCAGAATTTTATCAACACATGGAATGGCCAATCTATCGACATGGATGGTGTACCGCCTGAGCAACCATATCAATGTGTAGATGTTTGGAAGAAAGCATTACAGACATTAAATTATCCCGACCCTACGAGAGCTATAGGCGGTGATGGATATGCAGATTACATTTGGCATAACAGAGATGAATTAGGCTATTCTCAATACTTTGATTATGTTAGTACACCTCAATTTGGTGATTGGTGCATATTCGGTAGAGGTGGTGACACACCTACATCACACGTTGCAATGTACGTTTCTGATGCTGGTAATGGTAGAGCTAATTTCTTTGGTCAAAACCAACCTTATCCATATTGCAATACGACAACAATCAGTACATCAAATATCATTGGTATTTTCAGAGTAAAGAGTGTTTATGTACAACAGAGCATTGACCCTGAGTCTACAAACGGAACAACTATCATTACTGATAACGATAGAATTTATGCGGCCAAGGTCGTATATGATTGTGCCTGTAGAAAACTAATTAACGCAAGAAGAAAGTTTTCTATCAACACTTCTTGTGAAGCATTGCCTAAAGAAGTAAACGTAGGTGATAGAATCAGATTTATTTATGATCTCAATTTATTGCAATTGGGAAGTTGTAATAGATACATGAAACGTATTCTAAAACAAGACGATTGGTTCTATATCACAAGTCTACAAAGAGAAATAGATAAAACAGGAATTGAAATAGATACATTGACACTAGAGAAATTCCTAAGAACAGATAGAGACGGAAAGAGTGAGTAGTTATGGATATTAGTAAGGCGATAAATATATTAGCTGATAGTGTCTATGATTTGAAAGAAAAAGGAAGATACAATTCCATTCAACGTAGAAACCACACAGTTGATTTTTATGGGTATGAGTTCCCTAGATGGGGATGTTCAAGTTCTAAACCAGCGGTAATAGGAATGTCAATTTCTCAGGATTTGATTTATTATGAGCGTTTTGAGTTTAAACTAGTAATAGATAATTCTACTGCTACAAACTTTAATGTTGAGATTGAAGGAATAGACATGACACCATATTTCAAGCAGCAATTCAACGGAGCGTGGATTACAGGCAATGGACTATGGCCTGGGCAATACTCTAATTTTGATGTTCTTAAAGCTTGTGGGTATCTTTCAGAGGATGAGAGAAATAGAATATTAGACCCAGGATATAAAACAATCAAAGTAACGGGAAATGGTAATTTTGATTGTACGTTAGTAAATTATCTTAAATATAGTCATGTAAACAGATAAGAGGTATCTATGAATAGATATGAACAAAGGATTGAAAACCTATCAAATCATGTAAAACAAAATCCTAGAGATTGGCAGTCTGCCATATCGCTATTGAAATTGAACAGTCAACAAATTGACTTTAAAAGAAAACAAAAACAACAGTCTGCTAGATTGTCTATCAAAGCATACAAAAAGGAGGTCGTGTAGATGGAAAACAAATATAGCACTTCGGGAATTGGAGAAGATATTATCCGTAGTTTTACACAAATTGCAAGTGCAGAACTACACGTTAAAACCTTATTAGAAAAACGTATTTCTGAGGTTGAAAATGGATTGATTAGTGAAGAAGAAATTCCTGATAATTTAGAAAAGATTGAAGCACTAAAGGATGAAATTGATGATTATGCCAATATCAGACGTTCTCAAATGCTTTATCTATACAATTCTTTTGGCGGCAAAGGGGATAGAGAACAGTGGTGTTTAGTTAAACATTTAAGTATGGCTATGTACACTGCATTTGAAGCGTATCAAGCTTCGGATAGAGACCCTGAATTATTGAATATTGCTTTGGAGATTAACAAGAAGTTCATTGAAGCTTGCACTAAGTTCTTAGGTGTAGAAATTACTTCTTGTGCATCTTGTTTCGCAGACATTATGAAAGCTGGAGGAAAATAATATGCAACCTGTAGTATGTAACAAAGATATGGCAGTGGTATTTCCTTTAAAAGATGGTGATTGCGAATTTTGGCTAGAAATCGTTGATTCTGTTAATGATATCACTAATCCAAGTAGAGACCATGCGTATGTTGATTCAAAAGGATTGTTCTATATTTACAACGGAAAAGAAATTCAAGTAATCAATGACCATGCGAATCTGAAAATCAAATGGGGAAATATGATTGGCGATATTTCTAATCAATTGGATTTAATGGAAATTCTAAATCAATTCGTAAAGACAATTTCTGTAAACGGGACAAACATTGCCAAAGACAACGAAAAAAACATTGCTATTCAAGTGCCTATCACAACTATTAAATTAGATGGAAATACAATTAGTCCTGTTGATTATATTGTCAATCTAGATTTAGCTAGTGTTTATGCAAAGAAAACTGAAATTCCTAAAAATGTATCTGAACTTCAAAATGATGCTGGATATATTAAACAAGAAGTTGTAGATCAATTAGTGCCTATCAAAACAATCAAGGTTAATGACGTAACGATACCACATGATGAAAACCATGCAGTAAATATCGAAGCAATTCGTTACAAAGTTGGAACTGCCGACCCTACTACAACAAATTGTCCTAACGGATATTTCTACTTTCAGATAGGAGACTAATCTATGACTTATGTAGGTGGAGGATGGGCATTACTTGGAAATCATCAAATTTGGTCATACAGTGGCAAATGTAATATGTATTTCCAAGTATACGCATGGAGCGAACAAGATGCTATAAATAATAGGTCTACAGTCCATACAAGAACTAGGATTTTAGTTGAAAATAAAAACCCAAACTATTCAGGTTATCGTGTTGAACAAGATTGGTCAGCTGGTGTTACAGGAGCGCCGGTTTACAGTAGCCATGCTACATTAACAGATGGTGGTGCTGGTACGAACAAGGAATATGTTCTACAAAATGGTTCATTTACTGTTGACCATGATTCTAATGGTAATGCATCAAGCAAAGTGCATTATTGGTTTAATGGAACATATACAGGAGCTATAGGTAGCCCTACAAGCACAAATATAGTAGACATCTCGCTTCCTAATATTGATAGAACCGCAGACAAGGCAACAATAAGCAATGTTGGAAGTACATACAAAACAATGTATTGTACAATTTCTGTTCCGTTTTATTCTGAGGAAAACCAACGGAGTCGTGATGGGAAAACATGGACGGATTGGAATAAAGTAATAAAAGCAGATACGCCTTTTGTAGATACATGGACAGGATTAAAGCCGAACACAAAATACACTGGATATTATCGCTTCAAAAGAAAATACAATGGAGTTTGGAGTGAAACAGTCGATTTTACTGCAACCACTAAATATCCTAATGTGCCTTCAAAAGGAAGTGTTTCTTTAAGCTCGGTAACGTCCAATTCTGCAACAGTTAGTTGGAGCGGATTCTCATTAGGAGACATGGCCACTGATTATTCTTATCAAACATCTAATGATGAAAAAAAATGGACAGACCAAGGTAAAGCAACAAGCTTAACTCTTAGTGATTTGAAACCTAATACAAACTATAAATTCTATGTAAGAATGGTCGATAACTATGGTCAACCTTCGTTAGCAACTAGTACATCATTTACAACATTGAACCCTGAAAAACCAAACGTAGGTGGTATTGAATGTACACGGTTAACACCGTATGGCGGTATGTTTGCTTGGTATGGATTCTCTGTAAATGAAGGAGCAACAATAGATCACTATGAATATTCACTAGACAATTCAAATTGGATTAATGTGGGAACTGATACGCAAATTCATTTAGACAATTTAAGCCCTGAAACAAGTTATACATTATACGTCCGTGTAGTTGATAACTTCGGTTCTAAATCAGATAGTGCTACATGCGATTTTAAAACATTGGTTGACCAATTTAAACTTGCGTACAATACAAATTTGTATCAAACAGAAATTCTAACTAAAGACGGAGTAGACATCTTGGCTAAGAATGGAGTTAACTTGATTGTTGATACAATTGGAAAAGAGCGATTAAGGACTGCCAAGGTTTTCTACAACGACAATGGAGTTATAAAGAAAATAAAAGCAGTTTACTACAACAAAAAAGGTAATATTCAACACTATAAAAGCTATGAAAATTAAATAGGAGGTACATATAATGGGAGTTAGAATACAAGAATTGCCTGAAACAACAGGCATTAACAAGGAAGATTTATTGATCGTTGAAGATGGACAAGGAACTAAAAAAGGTACTGTTCAACAGTTAGATGATTCTTTAGGTGTAAGTAGGCTTAGAAAAGAATTTGAAGCGTTGGGATTATCTGTAGACGAAGAAGGATATATTGTTCAGGAGGTACAAGAATAATGGCAAAACACAGAATTTTAACAGATGAAACAGGAGAAAAAATTGTAAAAGCATTGAATATCATTGCTCAAAATGGAATTTCATATCAACAAATGGATTGGCAGAAGGTAAGAACATTAATTGCAAACGGAGTCGGTGAAAGTGCGTTTGCTATTGGCACACAATTGTTAGAAGATTGGATAGACACCGCAGACTCGAACAAGAAGTATACGTTGCCTTGGCAAGTCAATCATTTTGAAGATATGACTTTAGAGGACGGAGAAGTTGTTCCTGGAATGTGGTTACAGTCGCACTATACTTTGCCTTTTGGTATTCAATTTTCGCATCAGAGAGCGTTTCTAGCGTGTCCTGATGGACTTAGTGCTGGCACTTACAATTTCGATTTTGCTAAAGCATGGGGAACTAATGTTAATCCAGGAATTAATTACCAATTCACATTAACCAAGCCTATAGAAAGAGGTGGTAGATTAGCTGGATGTTACAGAGCACCAGATACAGCACCTTCAAGTTGGAAGGTTTATTCATATGGAAAAGACGGGATTACATTAAACGAAACAGTCAATGTTACTGTTGGTAGTGGTGGAACAAATCTAGGAACAATCCCATATGATAGTAGAAGTGGAAACTTAAACTCAGTACAAGAAATGGCATATGGATGGAACAGATGGAAAACATCTGCGTTACGACAATGGCTAAACTCAAGTAAGCCAAAAGGACAGTGGTGGACACCTCAGGATCAATGGGATATTTGTCCTGACCAATTAGCTTCTAAAGACGGATTCCTTTGTGGTATGCCTGAGGAAATGCTAAATTGTTTAAAAAAAGTAAAAGTGGTTACTTACGCTAACACTTTAAATGATGAAGGTGCAGAGGATATTACATATGATTATGTTACGTTACCTTCACTATATCAGATGTTCATTAAACAACAAACTAGTGGTGAAGGTGATGTTCACACCTATTGGAAAAGAAGAAGCGGACGTACAACACCTTGCGAATGGCGGACAGATTATCCAAATATGGTTGAGTATTCCGTTGCAAATAAAACATCACCTCAG
>ERZ827126.1010-NODE-1010-length-30958-cov-6.578811_pt1 | contig 30958 bp, 29 predicted proteins | sample MGYA00519780_ERZ827126 | MGnify/ENA primary metagenome ERZ827126 (study PRJEB31778, sample SAMEA3449262) | human gut metagenome | biome: human gut; feature: human-associated habitat; material: faeces | place: United Kingdom | collected 2010/2012 ...
GCTCTTCTTCTGAAGGTTTGATGAACATATTTGTTACGAAATGTGCCTGCCAAGCAACTTCTACGATGAAACGGATTGCCATACGTGTATCTTTGTTTGCTCCGCAGAATGCATCTACAACATAAAGTTTTTTGTCAGAAAGTTCTTTGATCGCAATATCTTTTACTGCTTTCCAAGCTTCCTGTGTTGCAGGATGGTTATCATTCTTATATTCATCAGATGTCCACCATACAGTATCTTTTGAATTCTCATCAACTACGATGAACTTATCTTTTGGAGAACGTCCAGTGTAGATACCTGTCATTACATTGACTGCACCAAGTTCACTTTCCTGTCCTTTTTCAAAACCTTCGAGTTCTGGTTTTGTCTCTTCCTCAAATAATAATTCATAAGAAGGATTGTGTACGATTTCTGTCGTTCCTGAAATGCCATACTTGCTTAAATCGATTTTAGCCATCTTCATTTAACCTCTTTTCTTTTATTTGCTGCTGTATATTTATAAATTCTAGTCTTGTTATATTCTCCCACAACAGCATTTGTTTTATTATTGCATTTTTCTACGTAAAAGTCAATACTTTAACAATCTTTTCACAATGTGTTTTTGCAAGTTCTTTCTCTAAAACTTTTATTTTTTATTCTATTTTTTGTTTTAAAAGCACAAAATGCAAGATTTCACACGAAGCCTTGCATTTTGTGTATTTTTATCAATACAGAAAATATATTTATCATTTTGTAAACGTTCTATACTTCCAGAATATTCTTCACTGTATCTTTCATCTTATCAGCATCACATTCCAGATCATGCAGAATATTTGCATTCAGGATATCTTTGATCGCCTGCGGCATCTCACGTCCTGATGTTTCTTCCAGAACCTTCAGAAGACTGAACTCATCCTGATCTGCATACTTCGGATCAATTGCACTCATGACACTCTTCACGAATTTATATGGACTTGCTGTTGATGCAATCACGCATTTCTTATTGTCTCCACTGTTCTTCTGATAACATTCACACACATAAGATGCTACACTTGTATGTGTATCCATCACATACCCTGTCTTATCATATACTTTCTTGATATTCTGCGCACACTCTTCTTCTGTCGCATATCCAGCTGCGAAATCATCAAGACGTGCCTTCATATCTTCTGTAATTGTATATTTTCCTGTGGATTTTAATGCTTCCATCATATCTTTTGTCTTCTGGTCATTATCTCCGCTGATCCGATAAAGCAGACGTTCCAGGTTGCTTGAAATCAGGATATCCATAGATGGTGATGTTGTGAGGATAAACTCACGGTTTCTGTCATAATCACCTGTCTGGAAGAAGTCAAATAACACTTTATTGTCATTCGATGCACATACCAGTTTATCGATTGGGACTCCCATCTGTTTTGCATAGTATGCAGCCAGGATATTACCAAAGTTACCGGTCGGAACTACTACATTGATCTTCTCACCGTCTTCAATCTCTTCATTTTCCAGAAGTTTGGCATATGCATTGACATAATATACCACCTGTGGAACCAGACGTCCGATATTGATCGAGTTGGCTGATGAGAACTGATAGCCTTTCTTCGCAAGTTCTTCTGCAAGTTCTTTATCCTCGAACATGGCTTTTACACCACTCTGGGCATTATCGAAATTGCCATGGATCGCTACTACATTTACATTTTCGCCTCTCTGTGTCACCATCTGAAGTTCCTGCACTTTGCTGACTCCGTTCTTAGGATAGAATACGATGATCCTTGTTCCTTCCACATCTGCAAATCCGGCAAGTGCAGCTTTTCCTGTATCTCCGGATGTGGCAGTCAGGATTACGATTTCATTCTTTACATCATTCTTCTTTGCTGAAGTCGTCATCAGATGTGGCAGAATAGATAACGCCATATCTTTGAACGCGATCGTTGCACCATGGAATAATTCCATATAATAAGTATCATCTACTTTTACAAGCGGTGCGATCTCTTCTGTGTCAAATTTGCTGTCATAAGCTTTATCGATACAGCTTTTCAGTTCTTCTTCCGTAAAATCTGTCAGGAACTGTTTCATTACGAGATATGCGATCTCCTGATATGTCTTTCCTTTCAGATCCGACATTGATACATCCAGTTTCGGAAGTTCTGATGGTACAAAAAGTCCTCCGTCCGGGGCAAGTCCCTTCAGAATTGCTTCAGATGCTGTTACTTTCAGATTCGAATTTCTTGTACTTTTGTAATATAAACCCATGCCAATGCTCTCCTTATATGATTACTTTCTCTTGCTGTTTGTATATTTTACAAGTCCACCTGCAGCGATCAGTTTCTGCATGAATTCAGGGAAAGGCTGTCCCTGGAATTCCGTGCCTTTTGTTCTGTCGTAAATCTTACCGCTGTCAAAGTCGATCTCTACTTCATCACCTGCTTCGATTGCTTTTGCCGCTTCCGGACACTCAATGATCGGAAGTCCGATATTGATCGCATTACGATAGAAGATTCTTGCAAACGTCTCTGCGATAACGCAGCTGACACCTGCTGTCTTAAGACATAATGGCGCATGTTCTCTTGAAGAACCGCATCCAAAGTTCTTGTTGGCAACAATAATATCTCCAGGCTGTACTTTATTTACAAATTCAGGGTCGATATCTGCCATTGCATGGCTTGCAAGTTCCTGTGCATCGAATGAATTCAGATATCTTGCAGGAATGATTACGTCTGTATCTACGTTATCTCCGTATTTAAAAACATGTCCTAAAGCTTTCATTATTTGTCACCTACTTTCTCTGGATTTGCGATGTATCCTGCGATCGCACTTGCTGCTGCTACTTCCGGTGATGCCAGATAAATCAAGGAATCTACATGCCCCATTCTTCCTACGAAATTGCGGTTTGTTGTAGATACACATTTTTCTCCTGCTGCCATAACACCCATATGTCCACCCATACAAGGTCCACAGCTTGGTGTGTTGACTGCACATCCTGCGTCTACGAAGATTTCCAGAAGGCCTTCTCTGATACACTGTTTGTAGATCTTCTGTGTTGCCGGAACGACCATAACACGTACATCCGGATGAACAGTATGTCCCTGAAGAATGGCAGCTGCTTTTCTCATATCTTCCATTCTTCCGTTTGTACAGGATCCGATCACGACCTGATCGATCTTGATTGGTTCCATTGCTTCGATCTCGTCAATCGTCTTCGCATTGCCCGGAAGATGCGGGAATGCTACTGTTGGACGGACTTCGGAAAGATCGATCTCTACAACACTTTCATATTCTGCGTCCTCATCTGCTTCGTACACTTTATATTCTTTCTTTGTATGTTCTTTTAAGTATTCTTCTGTCTTTTCATCTACCGGGAATATTCCGTTCTTGGCTCCGGCTTCGATTGCCATGTTTGCCATTGTGAATCTGTCTGCCATAGAAAGATTCTTGATTCCGTCTCCGGTAAATTCCATGGATTTGTAAAGAGCTCCGTCCACACCGATCTTACCGATGATATGGATGATGATATCTTTACCACTTACATATTTGCCAGGCTTTCCTGTCAGTACGAACTTGATCGCACTCGGAACTTTGAACCACAGTTCTCCCATTGCCATACCTGTTGCAATATCGGTTGTTCCGACACCTGTTGAGAATGCACCCAACGCACCATATGTACAGGTATGAGAATCTGCGCCAATGATACATTCCCCTGCTGCAACAACTCCGGCCTCCGGAAGGATTGCATGTTCTACTCCTGATTTTCCCTGTTCAAAATACCAGCTAAGTCCCTGATTCTTTGCAAATTCACGGATCGATTTTGAGTTCTCTGCTGATTTGATATCTTTATTCGGTGTAAAGTGGTCTGGTACCAGTACCACCTTGTCTTTGTCAAATACTTTATCTGCCATCTGTCTGAAGATTGGCAGAGCCATAGGACCTGTGATGTCATTTGCCATGACTACATCTAACTTTGCTTCTATTAACTGACCGGCTGTCACGCTGTCAAGACCTGCATGAGCTGCCAGTATCTTCTGTGTCATCGTCATTCCCATAACGAACCTGTACCTCCTTGATTTCTCATAGTTTTATACTGTATTTTAGCACAGTAAAAAAGGGCATGCAAGAAATTATAAATTTTAGTGCATAATTTTTCACTTCTGTTTCTTGATATTATGCAGGTATGGGATCTCAATCGGATCGATCGGAGTAGCCGGATTTTCAATTTTTCCCTTCAGAGTTCTTTTGTGTTTCTTAAGGAGCGCACCACCTTTGTTGTAGAACCAGAAAGAATATGTCAGAATTTTATGGGCCGGTCCCATCTTGTCTTTTGCCGTCTTTCCATAGAGCACTCCGCCTGCTTCAATCGCAGCTTTACTCCGTATCAATGCGATCAGCTCTGTCTCACAGGTAACTCTTTCCGGAAGAATCGTATAGCCTGTCCCGATGCAGTCCGGTCTGTGTGCATCGCTTCCCCCTATTCCCGGCTTTTTATATTTTTCCGCAAGCTTTCTTGCACCTTCGTTCGATTCTGCAGATTCACATGCATTAAAAGCCTCTATAAAGTCAAATCGCTTAATCAGTTCCGGTGACTTATAGAATCTGCTGGTATTCGTAAAGCTCAGGTACTTTTCTCCGCATGGATGTGCAGGTCCTAAGATTCCACCATGTCTGTGCACAAAGTCGATCAGCACAGACACCGGAAGTCCCTTCACTTCCAGGAGACGCATCTTAACACCTTCCGGCATGATACAGATAATATGACCTGCATCCAGTGTATCATATTCGATTCCCTTCAGAACTACGAAGTCTTCATGTACCTTTCCTTTCATGTGATATTTCCAGTGACGATAGCCATGATAAGTGTCATGATCCGTGATCAGCATTCCGTCAAATCCTTTTTCTTTCAAGGTTGTGATGTATTCATCCAAGCTTACCCGGCTGTCCACTGAGCCTTCCCGCACATGGCAATGCATATCTATCTTCATAAGTAAGCCTCCTTAACTTTATTCTTAATAGTATTATATCACATCCCTCTTAAATTACAACGAAACTGCTTCCCGGCTTTCTTATATCTTTCTTAATCTGATCTGTCAAAATAATACATCCTGCCTGTAGGTAACAGTTTCTATTGCATATTTCGGTATAAAAAATACCTGATGCAGTTTTTAATTTTCTGCACCAGGTGTTTTTCTTATCACATTCGTATATAGAAATTACCGTCTGTGTCGGATTTTCTTCATTAATCAATATCGTCAGGATGAAAAACTACAACATCTGAATCATCTGTTTCAAAAATCTCCACATCATCTTCATCCAGAAATCCGTCTTTCGGCTCATCCGTTTTTTCAACTGTCACAACATCTTCATCGTCGTCCAGATTATCTTCATCTGGCTTCGTATCATCCAGATCAAATATTTCTGTCACAGTCTCTTCCTTATCTGTCTCTTCAGCATTATCCGTTTTTTCTTTATCCCCGGCTGCTTCCATACTTTCTTCCGGCTCTCCATCATCTAAAAGCATTCTTGCTTTTTCAACCTCAGACTCCATAGATACCTGTTCTTTGATCTTCTTTGAGAATATCTTTTCTTTCTTTCCAATCTTTCTGGACTGCATCATCGTCTGAACTACAATTCCGATCACTGCGATTGCTGCACTCATCACATATCCGATCCAGCCAATCTTCGTCATTCCACACACAAACGGTAATGCCATTCCAGCCTCTACACCGCCCATGATGCCAGTCACAAATATAACAAAAAACTCAGCAAAAATTACCGTAAGTATCGCAACGATCAGAGCGATAACCGCACAAATAGCAAGTACTATCACTGACTTTGTTTCAAGCAGCGTAACAAATGTGCCGAAGGATCCGAAAAATGTCATAATAAAGATTCCAAATTTGCGAAGTGCCGCACACATAACGCATAATATTACCGCACACACTGCAACCGCCACAAGCATTTTTGTCATATCAAAGCCGGCAATCACTCCTACCGTTGCTCCAATAACTGCTCCCACAGCCAGTCCTACAAGTGCCGATAATACCCTTACAATTTTCAGTCCAAACAAAGCTATGATTACTCCTACCACAACTGTTGCGATCAAAGCCCCCATAATTTCCGGCGTCTTTCCTGCAACAAAGATACTCGTGGGTCCGTCTGCCGATTTCAAAACTGATGTTACGTTCTCCATATCCATACTCCTTTCTCTTATACCCCTCATTATACATAACCACCGCTGCCGGTTTTGTATTCTCAAAAGTATAAAAGGCCGTGTTTCCGAAGATTCACAGCCTCTGGTTCCATATCTGCCTTTAGAATGCTACTGCTCCCGTTGATGTTCCGTTAATTACATAATAAACAGCTGACTCTTCTGGCTTTATGTATAAATCCATTGTCTTGATATCTCCGATTTTGTTTCCAGAAGATGTCCATGCTTTTTTTACTCTTGCAATGATTTCTTTTTCTTCCACCTGTTTTCCATAGTATTCAACAAAAGCACTTACTTTAATCTCTTTCTTTGCTGTAGATTTCTTAGCTGTTGTTTTCTTTGTCGTTGTCTTCTTAGCTGTCGTCTTTTTAGCAGGTGCTTTTTCTTCTGCTTTTTTGGCAGTTATTTTTTTCTCTGCTGTTTTCTTTTCTGCTGCCTTAGGCTCGGTTTTCTTCTCTTCTGCTTTCTTCTCAGCCTTTTTCTCTTCCGGCTTAGCTTTTTCTTCTTTTACAATTGAGTTTACTGGCTCTGCCTTTGGAGCTGCGACTTTCTTCTCAGTCTCCTTCTCTATCTTCTTCGGCTCTGCTGCTGCCACTACCTTCACTGTCTCTGCTTTCTTTACTGTCTCTGCTTTTTCTGATGTCTTAGTTTCTGGTGCAGTTACTTTAGCAGTTACATCTTTTGTGGTTGCTGTTGTTACTTTTTTTGTAGCCATTTTATTTCCTCCTAAATCTCTCTAAGCCCTATTACCTAGTTGTCAATATTATAACACATTCTTCCAAAAATGCAATTCCACGCCATATTGCATGCACATTACACACCAAACATCTCTAAAATCAGCCCTGCTGCCACAGCAATTCCATATAATACTGCAATAATCTTTACGTTTTCTTTCTTATCCGGATTTACCTTAAACAAAACGACCAGACCAATTCCGGCCCCTGTACACAATCCCGCAATAACCGATGCAAATGAAATTGCTCCACTTAAATATAGCTGTGTCAGAATCACAGATGCCGCACAGTTAGGGAGCAATCCGATCAACGCTGCGATCACCGGCTGGAATACTGTATCCCCCAGCATCATAGCAGAAATCCTGTCAATTCCCAGTACTTCAATACACAGATTTAAAATAAATGTAAATACAAATAAATATAAGAATATCTTTCCGGTATGACGAAGTGCCGGCTTTACAATTCCGGATGAATGATTGTGACATCCACAGTCATGACAGAGTTCTCCTTCATGATGTGGAACTGCAATTTCCTTTTTAAAGAAAATATCCACCAGATATCCTGCAACGATCGCAATGATCACTTTCGCCAGAAGCAATATACCAATCTTGCCGGCATGCTCCGGATTTCCCATAATAATAAGAATTGCTTCGTCCGATGTTGCCAGAAATACAGCAATCAATGTTCCGATCGTAATAATCCCTCCAGAATATAGATTGGCTGCCATAACCGAGAATCCACACTGTGGAACACATCCTACTACTGCTCCTACTACCGGTCCGGCCTTATCTACTTTTATCATAAGCTTTTTTGTAAAATCACTGGAATAGTGTTCCAGTGCCTCTATCAGCAGAAAGGCCAGAAACAGAAACGGGAGCATCTTAATACAGTCAAGCGCCGCATCAGTAAATACATCAATCAGCATTTCCATAATTTCTATCTCTCCTTTATCTATTTTTTCATAACATTTTTATTCTAGTTTGTATGTCCGTATTTTTCAAGCAAAACATGCCATTCGGCATTACATATTTTTTCTCAGTTATTCTGTAATTTTCAGTCTTTTTTCTGTATAATACATTATATATAGACTATTTTCACAGAAGGGACGTGATCATATGAGTACTTTTGAACGAATCCGGTCCGGTCTTCCGGGTCTTGACTCTATGCTTGATTCCATCCGTATGGGCGATAATGTCGTCTGGCAGGTATCCAGCATGGATGACTATATGCACTTTGTAACTCCACTCTGTAACCAGCTTCATGAAGAAGGAAAGGAACTTTTATACATGCATTTTTCCGGACACCCTGCTCTTCTTCAGGCCGGTAACGGAATTCGTGTCTATGAATTCGATCCTTCGGAAGGATTCGAAGCTTTTACAATGAATGTCCGGCGCCGGATCAAAGCAGAAGGACGTGACGCCTTCTATGTATTTGACTGCCTTTCCGACCTGCAGGCTGCATGGGCTACCGATCTTATGATGGGGAATTTCTTTAAAGTTACCTGCCCTTATCTGTTTGAGTTAAATACAGTTGCATATTTTCCACTTCTGCGCGGGCAGCATTCTTTCGACGCCGTTGCCCGTATTCAGGAAACTACACAGCTACTTCTGGATGTATACACCGATAGTGAAAGCCTCTATATCAATCCTTTAAAAGTCTGGAACCGCTATTCTCCGAATATGTTTCTTCCGCATAAATATATGGAAGAAAATGGTTCATTTCTTCCATTGAAAGGAGGATATGAGATTAGTCGTTTTTATACATTGGTGGATGCACTTACCAACACTTCTGAGAACCAGAACCTGGACAGCTGGGAACGCTTCATCACGGATACCCGGCGCACTTACCGCAGAGAAGGTATCTTTACCCCGGCGGTCGAAGATATCATTTCCCATACTATGATGTCAAACGATGAGAAAATCCTTTCGCTTTTAAAGACCTATTTTGAACCGGATGATTATTTTCTTGTATATAAACGCATGATCGGCACCGGAACTGGAAAATGCGGTCCGCACCGTATATGCCAGCACTATGAATCCTTCCGCTCTGGAATACCGCAGGCAACGCGGACTTGGATTCAAAGATGAACAGATGGCGCTTCTGATCCAGCGTGTATCCGGATCTATGTACGAAGATTTTCTCATGCCAAATGCTGCAGGTGTCGGCTACTCTTACAGTGCTTATAAATGAGATGATTCTATCGATGCTTCCGACGGTATGCTGCGCCTGGTAATGGGACTTGGCACAAGAGCTGTTGACCGTACAGAAGGAGATTATCCACGTATTGTGAATCTCTCTGCCCCGGAACGTTCCACCCTTACCGAAAGCTGGGCAAAACATCAGTATTCACAGCGTTACGTAGATCTTATGGATTATACAACAAAATCTCTGTCATCCAGACCACTCAAAGACGTCACACCATATATGGATTCCTGGTATAAAAAACTGGTACTGGAACACGACAGCGATGCCGAGCGGACGTTCCGTGAGCGCGGACAGCGGCGTGAGATTCTCTTTGCCAACTGCGAAGGACTTGTCCGGAATACAGAATTTACCGGCTGTATAAAATCTCTTCTTCATACATTGCAGCAGGCTTACCAATATCCTGTCGACATCGAATTCACCATCAATGGAACTGATACCGGTGAATTTGTATTTAACCTGTTACAGTGCAGACCGCTTCAGGTCGGCACAAGAAGAGATGCCGTAACCGTTCCTTCGCTCCCGGAAGATAAAACAGTGTTCTCCGTTACCGGTTCTTCCATGGGCGGGTCCCGGGCAGAAGATATTGACTATGTAGTCTTCGTCGACTCCAGGGCTTATTATGAATTCCCGTATAAACGGAAACCAGATATCGCCCATATTATCGGAGACATCAATCATCATTTCCGCAAAAGCAATCAGAACCTGCTTTTGTTCGTACCTGGACGTATCGGAACTTCCTCACCGGAACTTGGGGTTCCTGTAAGCTTTGCCGCGATCAATCACTTCTGTGCAATCTGCGAAATGTCGGACAGTGAAGTTGGATACATGCCGGAGCTTTCTTACGGAAGCCATATGTTCCAGGATCTGGTAGAGGCAGAGATTTTTTACACCGCGTTATTTGACACTCCAAAGACACGGATTTTTAATCGTACTGTTTTTCACGATATGCCTAACATTCTCACGGAAATACTGCCGGATTGTAAAGAGTATGAAGACATTGTAAAAGTATGCCATACGGAAGGCATGCATTTGAAGTTATACTCAGATATTCAGAACAGTGAAACCGTACTGGGATTCGAATCATAATCAAACACATCACAACACACAAGAAATGAGCAGCGTACACTGCTCATTTCTGTTTTATACATTATTAGATTATATTCATTGTCAGTTATCTTTTATAGATTCCCTCCAGTATATCTACGGTCCCTTCAATTCCAAGAAGGCTTGCATTCAACAATATCTCATGAGAACTGATGCTTCCCCATTCCTGCCCCGTATGGGTTTCGTAATAGTATTTCCGTTCTCTGTCCATTCGTTTAATGCGGTCGAGAGCCTTCTTCTCAGACACATCGTATCTTTCTGCAATACGTTTGATACGGTCAGCCCTGTCAGCACAGATAAATACATTGATACAGTTCGGATTATCCTTCAAGATATAGTCCGCACATCTTCCAACGATTACACATGGTCCGCGTTCTGCAAGCTTTTTGATAATTTCCGTCTGTAATTCATACATCTGTTCAGATAACGGCTGTACATATTCTTCCGAATTAATATAGGAAGAATATCCCATCGGTGTGATCAGATAACTGGATACAAAACTGTTAAGAGACGTCTCATCAATCGCCTTTGCAGTCTCTTCTCTGATATCCATCTTCTCCGCTGCCATTCTGACCAGATTGTTATCATATAACGGAATATCCAGTCTTGTTGCAAGAAGATTGCCAATCTCATGTCCGCCGCTTCCAAATTGTCTGCCTATTGTTATAATCTTATGTGTCGTCATAGGTATCCCTCCTTCGGATGAAAGTATCACGATTTCTTTGTCCCTATTATACCTGTTTCCGTCAGAAAATACCATATATTTCATTCAATTATTCTGTCAATTTTTATACTGCCTGTCGCCTTTCCTCTACCAGAAATCCTTTTTTCCTCAGCTCCTGCTCAATCAGATCCAGCGTCTCTTCGCTGTCGGCACTGACCTTATGATAATGATAGTTGGATGTGATGTTCTTAAGCGGACTTGACTTGCCGCTCCAGATATCTTCCATAAATGCGCCGACCTTCCTCCGGGAACTCAAGGCCAGTTCCGCCTCCATCTTCCCATAGACTCTGTGATGGATCATGACGTTGTCCACACATCCTCCCAGATCAACGATCGTATTCAGTTCTTCTTCCAGCTGTTCATCTGTGTGCTGTACTTTAAATATCCGGCTCACTGTCTTTGGCTGATTCAATATATAGCCGCGGTTTGTAGATATGATCTCATATCCTGCTGCGCGGATCAGTGCGATATCCTGCACGATCACCTGACGGCTGACATTATAAAGGGAAGCAAGCTTTGTTCCGGATACCGGGGCTTTGCTTTCCTGAATCTGTCTGATTATCTGTTCTCTTCTTTCAGATCCATGCATTTCCTGTTGCCACCTCCCATGTTATTTTCCCAAATGATCTATTTATCCATGTATTTTCTCCACACACGGTAATCACATCTATTATACCGCATGAAGGTGCTTTAAGGAAATATCTAAAATCGGTGCGGAATGTGTCAGTGCTCCGCTGGAAATATAATCTACGCCGAGAGAAGTCAGTCTGCTGATATTCTCTTTCGTTACATTACCGGAACACTCGGTCTCGGCACGTCCGTCAATGATGCAGATTGCTTCCTGCATCTCTTCCGTGGACATATTATCAAGCATGATAATGTCTGCCCCTGCTTCTACCGCTTCTTTCACCATATCCAGATTTTCAACTTCTACCTCGATCTTACGTACAAATGGTGCATATTCTTTTGCCATCTGAACAGCTTTTGTCACGCTTCCTGCTGCACCGATGTGATTGTCTTTCAGCAACACTCCATCAGACAGATTATAACGGTGATTGTATCCGCCACCCACTCTGACTGCATATTTTTCAAAAATTCTCATATTCGGAGTCGTCTTTCTGGTATCCAGAAGTTTTGTCTTACTTCCCTCCAGAAGCGATGCTACGGAATGTGTATAACTTGCGATTCCACTCATTCTCTGCAGATAATTCAGCGCAACTCTTTCTCCGGAAAGGAGTACACGGATATCTCCGGTTACTTTCCCCATTAACTGTCCATTCTTTACTTCATCGCCATCTTTGCAGAAAAATTCTACTTTTGTATCTTTATCTAATAATTCGAAGACTCTCTGAAATATCTGAAGTCCTGCGATCACACCATCCTGTTTACAGATCAGATCTACTTCTCCGGTTACAGCTTCGTGCATGACCGCATTGGTGGTCACGTCTTCACTTGAAATATCTTCTCTTAATGCTTCCATGATCAGGTGGTCTACCTGTAAAGTCATTGTTATGTTATTCATATTATGCTTGTCTCCTTTATCATTCTTCCTGTTCGTCTGTTTCTGTCCTTTTCCTGTTTATTTTTCTATTCATTTTTTGACAGATAGCAATTTTTATCTATGCATCCGTATACTGCATTTATTATAACATCTTATACCGCTTTACGTTCAGATATTTTTTCCTGTGTTTCTTCTTTTGTAATCTTTGTTGCTGCGCGCTTTGCAAATACCAGACTTTCCAGAAGTGAGTTACTTGCCAGACGGTTAGCACCATGTACACCATTACAGCTTGTCTCCCCGACTGCATACAGGTGTTCCATAGAAGTCCTGCTGTCTGAATCTACCCAGATTCCACCCATAAAATAATGCTGTGCCGGTACAACCGGGATGCATTCTTTCGTTACGTCATATCCTTCTTCCAGACAATGTTCATAGATATTTGGGAAATGCTTTAAAATCGTTTCTTTTGGTATATGTTCCATAGAAAGCCATACATGATCCGTTCCTTCTTTTTCCATCTCTTCTCTGATTGCTTTTGTCACAACATCTCTTGGAAGCAGTTCGTCTACAAAACGTTCTTTGTTCTTATTATAAAGGACCGCTCCTTCACCACGTACCGATTCTGAGATCAGGAAACGTCTTCCCGGTTTCTTGGAATATAAAGTTGTCGGATGGATCTGTACATAGTCCAGATGTTCCAGACGGATTCCATGCTTCTTTGCAATCTCAATCGCATCCCCTGTCAGATGTGGAAAATTCGTGGAATGCTGATAGGTCCCGCCGATACCGCCACTTGCAAGGATCGTATTTTCTGCATAAATTTCATACGTTCCCTTTTCATTCTTTGCCTTGATTCCTACACATTTATCATCTTCGATGATCACATCTGTCATCTCTGTATATTCATACATTTTCACATTTTCAAGCTTCTTTACCTGTGCCAGCAGCTTGCTGGTGATTTCTTTTCCTGTCACATCTTCATGAAACAGGATTCTCGGTCTGGAGTGCGCTCCCTCTCTTGTATAGGCAAATTCGCCGTCCTTCTTTTCAAACTCTACGCCATACTTTACCAGATCATTGATGATATCTCTGGAATTACGGATCATGATATCTACAGATTCTTTCCGGTTCTCATAATGACCGGCTTTCATCGTGTCTTCAAAATAACTGTCGTAGTCGCTTTCGTCTCTTAATACACAGATTCCCCCCTGTGCAAGGAACGAATCACTGCTTTCCAGATCTGACTTGGTAATTAATATAATATCCTGTTCTCTTGGTAAATTCAACGCGCTGAAAAGTCCTGCGACTCCGCTTCCTACGATTACTGTATCTGCATTCAGTTTCATAATACAACATCCTCTTTTCTATACTGCTTTCCGTTTACGGACAGTCCCTCCACATATATTCTTCTGACCGCTTAAACTTTTCACATTATACCACTGTTATTTACATGTGACAAGACAGTTGTTGTATTTATTCTTTACACGTGATTTTCTATTTAATGCATCATGACGGCTGTCACCGATCGAACCTTTGTATGTAACCAGAAGGTTAGAATGAAAGATATGCTTAATCAGCAGATACAACACAATCGTAAATGCAAACAAATACCCAAACATACCAACCGCCGATATTCCCATATCTCTGCCTTCATATCGGTCGTGCAGATAATGCTTGAGCTGATCAGAAGCAGCTATCACCTAGAGTCCTATTACCACATGTCTTTCCAGCATCGTAAGCCCCTGCGGCATGCTGGTTTTATTCTCCTTCATGACTTCCATCAAATCCATCTTCACTTCCATAACGTCAATCTCTCCCATATCATAGCCGTCTGAAAGAATTTTTTCTTTGTCATCAATTGCAGATCCTTCGATGTATTCCATGACCAGCGCATGCATGGTCGTATATTCCTGAATTTGTAAACAAAAAAGATTATTGTGCCAGAATTTCATTTCTGTATCACAATAATCTTTTTTATTTATACCTATTTATACAAATTCTCCCCATCAGATTTGATAACACCCTGATACCAGTAAAAGCTATCTTTTTTATAGCGGTTTAATGTACCGCCTTCTTCCTCTTCACGGTCTACATATACGAAACCATAACGTTTCTGATAACCATTTAACCAGCTTAAAAGATCTGTGAATGACCATGTACAGTATGCCAGAACTTCACAGCCTTCTTCAATTGCTTTTCCCAGTTCTTTCAAATGTTCTTCCAGATAATGGATTCTATATTCATCATGAATCTGATCATCTTCTGTCTTTTTATCAAATGCTCCCAATCCATTTTCAGAAATCACAATTGGCAGACCATAACGGCTTGTAATTTCACGACAGCAAAAGCGAAGCCCCATCGGATCTATCGTCCAATCCCAATCTGTTGTCATAAGATATGGATTTACTGGATTCTTATATATTCCCTGCATTCCCAGTTCTTGGGCAGATCCCTTTACACCTGTTGTATTCATCGTACCATACGGCGTAACTCCATCCATTGGATTATACTCACACACACAACTCTGATAATAATTTACACCCATGAATGTAATCTCTCCGGCAGCTTTTTTCAATATCTCCATATCTTCATCTAAAATTTCCGGAGCATAACCTTTTTTCTTCAGATAAGCCATCGCAGCTTTTGGATAACGCCCATATGCATATATATCCATCCACCAGAAATTTTTCAATTCATCATAATCACGTTTTGCCATTGCATTTACCGGTTTGCAGTCCAACGCATAGGATGGTACATACGCAAAGCTTGCACCAATCTCTCCTTTTCCACCCATTTCACGATAAGCAAGTACTGCCCTGGCATGTGCCATAAAAGCATAATGATTAACCTGATAAAAAGTCTTCTGGTCATCAAATTTTCCAGGCGGATGCTGTGCTGTCAACCAACCAAGAGAAGTAAATATATTCTGTTCGTTTAATGTAATCCAGTATTTCACTTTATCGCCAAAGTTTTCGAAAAGAGTCTTTGCATAAGTCACATAATCCTGAATGATTTCCGGGCTTTCCCATCCACCATACAGATCCACCAGTGCCTGCGGAAGATCCCAGTGGAAAATTGTCACCATCGGCTCAATTCCATATTTCAAGCATTCATCAATAATATCCTGATAAAATGCAAGTCCTTTTTCATTGACCGTACCTCTTCCTTCCGGATAAATACGGGCCCAGGAGATAGAAAACCGATATGTTTTTAATCCCATCTCTGCCATTAATGCAATATCCTCTTTATAGTGGTGATAATGATCTACCGCTACATCACCGGTCGTTGCTTTATATGTTTTTCCTGGGATACGTACAAATGTATCCCAGTTTGTCACACCTTTTCCATCTTCTTTCCATCCACCTTCAATCTGATAAGCCGCTGAAGCGCTTCCCCATAGAAAGTCTTTTGGAAATCTTGTCACTTTCATTTCTTCCATATCCATATTCCTTTCCTTTACTGAACTTTGATAAGGTTACTTTCTTTTGTTACTTCTCCTGTTGCTGTTTTTTCAACTATTGCATACTGATCTGTATTTGAAACGATCACCGGCGTTGTTACATCATATCCAGCCTCTTTTATTTTTTCAATATCAAATTCGATCAACACATCACCCTTTTTCACAACATCTCCTGCTGCTTTCTTCGGTGAGAAATATTTTCCTTCCAGATTTACGGTATCGATTCCGATATGTACCAGAAGTTCTACCCCATTCTCTCCTACAAGACCTACTGCATGTCCCGTTTCAAACATCACATCTACTTTTCCATCAAATGGTGCATAGATCACTCCATTTTCCGGAACAATTGCCGCACCTTTTCCAAGAATTTCCTGTGCAAATGTTGCATCTGCAACTTCTGACAGTGAAATTGCTTTTCCTTCTGCCGGACTTGCAATATCAATCGCATTCTCCATTACTTTTACTTCTTCTTTGCTTTCTGTTTCCAGCATGTCTAATTCATCATCATCATCTACTACATCTTCAAATCCAATGATCATTGTCGCAATGAATGCAACCACTATTGTAAGGAGAATCGTAAGTGCTGCAAATAACAGACTCTGCGGTTTCCCTTTTTCTACATACTGAACGATTGTTACGATCGCAGGTGTCGCAATACCAAAACATTTCATCTGGAAAAATCCACCAAATAATCCACCCGCAGCAGCACCGATACATGCTCCTAACATCGGACGTTTCAAACGTAATGTTACACCATACAGAGCTGGCTCTGTAATTCCTGCAAATAATGCCGAAAATGCAGAAGATCCGGCAATCTGTTTAAAATCTTTGTTCTTACTCTTTACTGCTACTGCAAGCGATGCAGCACCCTGTGCCATGTTAGAGCAAAGTTCTCCGATACAGATAAAGTTTTCAAATCCTGTGGAAGCAATCATTCCCAGTTTGATTGGTGTAAATGCATGATGCATACCTGCCATAACAACAAAAGGATATACACCCGCCACAAGACCGATCGCAATAAATCCAAGTTTATCATGAATTGTATAAACAACTGTTGATAATACGTTACCACAGATTGCACCTAAAGGTCCAAGAATAATCAATGCAATAGGTGCTTCGATCAGCACTACCAACATCGGTTTTAAGAAGTTCTTGGTTACTACCGGTGTAATCTTATCTACCAGACGCTCGACATATTTCAGCGACCATACTGCCAGAATAATCGGAATAACAGAATAAGCATAAGATGCATATGTTACCGGAATAAATTTAAGAAATTTTACAGTTTCTTTTGCATCATTTGCACTATTCATGAATGAAATAAAATTTGGATGCAACATAATCAACGCTATACTTGCCGCATAATACATATTCGTTCCAAATTTTTTAGATGCAGATATCGCAATCAATACCGGCATAAAGAAAAATGCGCCGTCACCCATAACACTTAACAGATTATAAGTATCACCTTTTGTACTCAGAACACCGATCATTGGAAGTAATGTAAGAAGTACTTTGATCATTGCAGCTCCGATGATTGCCGGAATAACCGGTGCCATGATACCGGAGATTGTATCCATCAGCATAGAAAATACATTCTGTTTTTCCTTATTCTGTGGTGCTTTTTTCGGTACTTCGTTTGAAAAATTTCCAAGCTTATTAAGCTCTGCATAGACATTTGCCACATCATTACCGATGATAATCTGATACTGACCGGCTTTTTTCATGATTCCCATAACGCCTTTGGTCTTTTTCACTGCTTCATCGTCTACAATTGATTCATCTTTTAATGTAAAACGCAGTCTCGTCATACAATGTACCAGGCTGATTACATTTTCCTTTCCCCCGACTCTTTGGAGGATTTTTTTTGCTATACTTTCGTAATCCATTTTCATTTACCTCAATTTTCTTTTTTATTTTTTCATATATATAACAAAGACCCGACTTAAAAGAGCATACGCTTCCCGGGACCGCTGCTTTCTTTTAAGTCAGGTCTTGCTTAACTGAATAATAACAAACCTGCAATCTATTCTGATTGTTCATCTAATATTCTTTTAATGTGTATTAATAAATATAATCTTTCATCTATTGTCAATTTGTAGGAATACTGTTTTTCAATATATTCCACAATTTTTCTGACTCCTGAATAAGCATATTCATTCTCTTCTATCAATACTTTGTATATTTCCTGCATGCTGTCTTGATAAATGGTATTATCAAATACTCTGGTCGCAAAAAATTTCAAATGAGTTAGAAACCGTTCATACGATATCGATTTCTCGTTAAATTCTATCTTAAAATGGATTCTGACAATCTGAAGAACTGCATTAATCAATTTCGTAATCTTATTAACATCTACATTACTTCCGCTGCCAAGTTCGGCCGAAACGATGTGCATCGCTATAAATGCAGCTTCGTCTTCCCCTAGATTCTCATCATTTTGTTCCTGTATCCATTGTACTGCCCTTAATCCAATTTCATATTCTTTTGGATAAAATTTACGGATCTCAAGTTTCATCATATTTTTTAATGCTATATTCTCACGATATCTGTCAACTGCGGAATTGATATGATCTGTAAGTGTCACATACAGGGAATCCCTGACTTTCAATCCTTCCTCCCTCGCTGTCTTTACGATACGGCTTACAATCTCCAAATATTCTTCTGATATTTCTTTTACTACTTCCTGCAGTCTCCTGCTGTCATCGACACTCTCCAGATAATAAGTTTTATCCGCCAGTGCTTCATCCAGATTTTCACCCTTCTTTTTCTTGAACCCGATTCCTGCTCCTGTTATGATCAGTTCTCTTCCCTCCTGATCACTACTGACAACTGCATTCGTATTCAGAACTCTGACTATTTTCACAGCCATTCTCACCTCTAATTCAATCTTAACAACCATTGATACAATATGATAAAAAAAAGACTGCCCATAATACAAAATCTCTTGATCTCTTGCACCATAAACAGTCTTGCTTACCATTACGTAATAACAAACTTGTTATTATATTACCAATAATACCTGTCTTTGTCTATATTCTTTTTGTTTTTCGTCATAACCAATAAATTTACCATTTTCTTTTTGTGTATTTTCACAACTATTTTATTCCTTTCTTCTCAATAATGAACTTCACTTCACCTTTCTGCCCTTCTTTTATTCTAGTGAAGCTCTGATATCATCATTCCAGAAAGCATTAGGGCAACTACTTTTCTCTTTTCTCTTCTCTCTCCTCCTCTTTTTATATTCAATTACTTCTGTCATACGTTTCTATGCGTTCTTTTGATTATTCCACATTCTTTAACGCTTCATCCATCGGAACCTTTTTAATCTTCCGATATTCCAGAAGTGCTACCGCCACATAGGTAATAAATCCAACCAGGAACATTTCCACATATATCTTTGGATTGATCCACAGTGTGATCCATCCGGTCAGACTTTCCATCATCATTACACGGAAGATTACATTCATAACCACCGTTTCAATCGGAAGACTTAAGAGCAGTTCTATTACAACCACAACCATGGTTGACATAATATACAGCCTGCTGATCTCTCCGTTCGTATATCCAAGGATCTTCGTCATGGAAATGGACTGCGCATTTTTCTCGATAATGATCTTTGACAACAGATAAATGACAATCATATAGATCATGATCGCAAATCCATTGACCAGTCCCATCATATTTCCCATGGATACATCCAGCTGTCTTGATACCTTCGTCAGTGCTTCCAGATCAACTACAGACCCTATGTATTTCTCATCAATGTCTTTAATCTTTGTATTTGCAAAATATCCCGCATAATAATCACTTCCAAGATCAAATGTCTCGTTTAATTTGTCACGGCTCATAAATACACTGATTGCCCCGCTGTAATCATAGACTCCTTTTACTTTGAATGTGTAGCGTTTGCGTTCGTATTTTTCTTTTAATGTAATCTTATCTCCCGGTTCTACTTGATACTTATCTGCATATGCCGTCGATATATATACGCCATCTCCCAGATCTGCCTTAATATACTTACTGTCCGGTTCTACTCCGTACAATACTACCTCTTCGCTCTTGGCCTCTCCCGGAATTGTATTTAATGCGTATGCACTGAATTTTTCTGCTGTCTTGTTATCTGTCTTCGTGCCGTTCGAATACTGCATCAGCGATAGTAAACTTTCCAGTTTACTTCCACTGATTGCATCCGTCGGAACCTCCAGCATATACTGGTACTTTGCCAGCATATTTTCCTGTATTTCTTCCTGATAATGGTTCAGTACTGACGGGAGCAGCAACCCGAAGAATAACAGCAGATTTGCAAATATAATTCCTACAAACAGCACCAAATAATTACTGATATTCTGAAAAATAACTCTCAGACGGAATCTGCGGAAGATACCGAGTTTTGTACTTAAATGAACTGCCCTTTTTTGTTTTCTGGAAGAAAGATCTCTTCTTATGAACTTAAGCGGCGACAGTCTTAATTTGTAATGTAAAATTCCATAGTTGATCACCAGCATGATAATAACCGGTACAACCGTTGTCATCCAGAATGCTTCTGCATTCCAGACCGTTACATATGTCGGAAGGCTGTAACTTCCATAGTACATCCCCGCACATACCTGCTTTAATACTGTATATCCGAGAATATTTCCGACCAGTGCCCCGATCAGTGTGATCACAACCGGAAGTGCCATATAATGTAAGATCAATTCGCGCCTTGTATACCCGGATGCACGCAATGTTCCGATCACGCCCGCTTCTTTCCTGATCGTATTGCTGATCGTAATACCGAATACAAATGCAAGAATCGCCATTACAATATAAAGCAGCATAACGATCATCGCACGGTCGCTTCCCATATCATCCCCTGTAAAATGGATCGACTGATTCTGGTATTGTGGTACAAAACTTTCTATCGTCACGACATCTGCCATGTCTTCCATCAGATCTTCGGCCATCTTCTTTTCTTTTTTCTCTGTTGCAGGTTTTTTATCATAGATCCAGGCATAATTATACTGTACCTTTACCTGATTCAATGCTTCAAAATCTTTGTCTGTAACAATTGCCACTCCGAACTTTACAGCATCAAACATCGTATCATTATTATTTTGAAATAATGCACTGTAATCGGAAAGTGCCACAAGACCTGTAATCCGGAATGTCTTCTTTCGACTTTTCACCGTATCCCCGACTTTCAGCTCATTATTATCTGCATACATACGGTCCACAGCGATCTCACCGGACTTTTTCGGCATCTTCCCCTTCATCAGGCAGACCTTATCTACCTCTTTCCGGTTCTTGAAAAATCGTATGGTACTTCCGTTCGTAAGCTTTTGCTCTATATAAAAATTCTCATATACCTTTACATCCGATTTTTCAATATCTTCTTTCTGTGCCGGAGTCAGCTTCTTCTTCGTCTGGAAATATCCGTCTTCGATATTGTATTTTTGAAAGCTGTCATCATATGCCCGGAGCATACTTCCATCAGCTACCAGGAATCCTGATACGAAACCAATCGTTATTGCCATTATGATAAAGACAACTAAATACTTTCCAAATTCACTTTTTAATTCTCTCGGCAATCTTTTTCTTAAAGGACTTTTCATCTGTTATGTCCTCCTTACCATTCCAGATTGATCGCCGGAATCTTTACTTCATTTCTGTAATTCTTCCGAATCATTCCGTCTCTTAACTTCACTACCCGGTCGGCCATGTCTTTGATCGCATCATTATGTGTAACCATGATAATCGTATTGCCATATCTCTGATTTACCGTCTCGATCAGTTTCAGGATTTCCTTGGACGTATGATAATCCAGCGCACCGGTCGGCTCATCGCACAACAGGATATCCGGATTCTTGACAATTGCACGTCCGATCGCAGTTCTCTGCTGCTGTCCTCCTGATAACTGATTCGGCAGTTTTTTCTGATGTTCATAAAGACCAAGCGTATGTAACAATTCATCCACATCTAACGGATGATTACTCAAATATGCCCCTACTTCAATATTCTCCCGTACCGTCAGATTCGATATCAGGTTATACATCTGAAAAATATATCCCAGATGCTTTCTTCTATACAGTGAAAGTTTCTTCTCCGTCATATCCTCCAGACGTTCGCCTTCAATCGTGATACTGCCCTCATCAGCACCATCAATTCCCCCTATGATATTCAGAAGTGTTGATTTACCCGAACCGGATGGTCCAAGCAAGACACAAAATTCTCCTTTTTCAATATCCAGATCCAGACCTTTCAACACGTTCACACGGCTGTCGCCTGTCCCGAATGACTTTTTAATTCCTCTTATTTCCAGAAACATAATTCTCCTCCCTTCAGTTACCTTCCTATAACCAATGTTAGTTTAAACTTATTTATTTGTCAACGAAATCCTTTTTTAGAATGTCTTCATCCGGAATTTTCGTCAGATTTTTCCTAATTTATCTTTATATTTTTGCATATTTGGTATTAAAAAAAGGATGACTCTCTACTTATGTCATCCTTTTCATTCTCAACTTATCTGAACCTATCCTGATTCTTTTTCTTATTACATTTTCTTATATCGAAACAATCGCTTTGAACTGATCACAGTCGATCTTAATATCAAATTCTCCTCCCAGTGCTTTCGCATAGGTACTTACGATTGCAAGTCCCAGTCCGTTACCCTCACTGGTTCTTGCCTTGTCGCCTCTTGAAAACCGTTCGATGATATCTTCTTTTTCAAAATCCATCTCATAGCCGGATGTATTCGTAATCTCCAATACTATTTTCTGATCTGTTCCCGCTTCCTTTTTATACGTCTTGACAAATACCCTGGTTCCTTTCGCCGAATACTTCAGCGCATTTTCGATCAGATTCTGACAGATCCTGTAAAAATAAGAATTATCAGAATAAATTGCCGTGTCTTCTTCGGTAAACTGAGTTACAAATTTCAGTCCGCTTTCTTTTATCCGGTCATCCATATCTGCAAATATCTGTTCCATCAGACGGTTAAGCTCAAAAGTTTCTTTGTGAAGTTCTACATTCCCACTGCTCGCTTTTGCCAGCGAAAACAGGCTGTTGATCATCTCACCAAGCTTTCCTGCTCTTGTCGATATCACGTCTACATAGTCCCTCACTACATCACTTAATTCTTCTTTTTTGATCAGTTCCAGATATCCGACGATGGAAGTCAGCGGCGTCTTCAGATCATGCGATACATTTGTGATCAAGTCTACTCTTAACTGGTCACTTCTCGATACCTTTTCCAGACTCTTCCGTTCAATCTCCAGCGCCTGTTCCAGACGCTTCTGAAAGAAGCTCTCCGTCTGCTCCATGATCTGATCCAGCTCATTTCTCCAGTATCTCTGGATCACTTCCCGGCAGCAGATATATTCTATAAACACCGTTGCTACCATCATATATCCGGCTGCATAATTCCATCCCCATCCGCTGCTGTAACTGATAAAGAAAAGATATGCCGCTGCTGCCGACAGTTCTACCGCCAGTATATTCCGAAATCTTTTTTCCGACTGTTTTTCTTTCGCCTTCCAGGTCTGATAATAGATACTGTCTTCTGTATCCTGCAGATAGGTCTCTGCACTCCCTTTCTGACTCCAGTTCCGATATCTCAGTTTCATATACCTGCGTACGAGCAGGCAGATTCCCGGCTGCACCAGGATATTGCCGATCAGGCAGATTCTCCATACGCCCCATGTACTGAAATAATATCTGTTCACTAACACCACAAAGAACAGGAAGCTTCCAATTATAAACAGCAGAAATCCAAATACGCAATCATAATATTCTTTTATAAACTTTTTAATTGCTTTTACTATATTTTTCCATTTTGTATCCAATTCCCCACACCACCTTTACATATCTTGGCTTCTTCGCATCAATCTCCACTTTTTCCCTGATATGACGGATATGTACCATTACAGTATTCTCTACAGTATAATCTGCTGTTTCCTGCCATACATTCTCATAGATCTGCTCTGCCGGAAATACCTGCCCGGGATGCGCCATCAATAGCTCCAGGATCTTATACTCCGTTGCCGTCAGATGCACTTCTTCTCCTTCAACAAAGATGACTCTCTGCTTTTTATCCAGTACCAGACCGCCATTCACGATCTGATCCGGATCTTTCTTTTTCTCCGTTTCTCCACCGCTCCATGCGCGGTATCTGCGTAAATGCGCTTTCACTCTGGCGATCAGCTCCGCAGGATTATACGGCTTCTCAATATAGTCATCTGCTCCGAGCGTAAGTCCCGACACCTTATCACTTTCTTCCGTCTTGGCCGACAGGATGATTACCGGAATCCTGCTTTTCTCACGCAGCTTCATCAGTGCCGACAGACCGTTGAGTCTTGGCATCATCACATCCAGAAGGATCAGGTCTACATTCTCCCGCTCCATAATATCCAGTGCTTCCATACCGTCATATGCTTTCAAAGTCTCATACCCTTCATACTTTAACAGTTCACTGATGGAGTAGACGATTTCTTTGTTATCATCTACTACTAATATTTTTTCTGCCTCCATTTCTTTCGTCTCTCCCCTCTTTTTCTTTGCATGCTTACTATATCGTTCATGATTTAAATATTTCCCGATACAATTCTTAAAAATTTCTTATGATTAATCTTCGCTATGCAAGGACGAATAAAATGCGATTCCAAGTATCACTGCACCTCCGACCAGTTCTCTGACCGTAGGGATTTCTCTTAAGAAGATCAGTGCAAATACGATCCCGTATACCGTCTCCATACCGGAAATGATTCCCGCAGTCTGCGCTTTTACACCTTTCTGCGCCGTTACATATAAAGAATAGGCAATCGCCGTACATAAAAAACCAATTGTTGCAACACCTGCGAAATCCACCGGACGCCATTCTGCTTTCACCAGTACCAACGCCGGAAGCAATGCAATTGCTGCTGTTCCCTGTTCATACAAACAGATGGTACGTCCTTTGTATCTGCTGGAAAAATACCGGTTTGATAACGTCATTACTGCATAAGTAAAACTTGCCAGCATTCCCCAGAGAATTCCAATCGTCACTTTATTCTCCACTGAAAATTCCGGAATCGTGATCAATACTCCCATCAAAAGGATCAAAGCATTCAAAATATTCTTACCGCATATCTTCTCATGGAATAATAAAGGTTCCAGAAATGTCAGAAACAGTGGGAAAGTTGAAAATGTAATGGTCCCGATTGCCACGGACGATGTCTGGATCGATTGAAAGAAACTAGACCAGTGGATTGCCATCACAACACCTGTCAAAATCATAAGTCCGTAATCTTTCTTCGAATCCAGTGTCAGCTTGTCTTTACACACCAGCGATATTGCCAGTAAAAGTAACGACGAACAGATGACTCTTCCCATTGCCACCTGTACCGCCGGAACCTGTACATACTGACCGATCACGCCGGAGCAGCTAAAACACATAACCGCAATATGCAGCAGTATCACATTCTTTCTTGTATCTTTGCTCATTGATTTCTCACTCATATCTTTCTCCCATGTATCTCTTGTGTATTTTTATTTATTTTCATTCCCGACCAGTATAACACATTCTCACCAGTCTCCGCTCTGTCTATTTATAATTCTTCACAAGTTCTTCCTTCTCTTTCCGGCAGATCAGATGATACGTCACATCCGTTGCAAAATTCGTGGTAAAACAAAAGACACCTGCACAGGTTGCTCTTCGCTTCCTGATCCAGAGTGGCGTTGTTGTAATTCCAAAGTCCGTTCATAAAGAACGTATGGAAGAGAACTTTAATGTATTTGATTTTACACTTTCTGAGGAAGATATGAAGACACTGGAAGCTCTGGATGGCGGAGAGAGTCTGTTCTTCTCACATCACGATCCGGCTACGGTGGAGTGGTTTATGAGTATTGTTTAGATTCAAAAATTGTGTGCCTTAAAAGCTATGTAGCCCCGTAGGAAAAATATAATAGGATGCTGGTTCCGTTCACTTCGTTCAAAGTCACCAGCATCCTATTATATTTTTCCTACGGGGCTGCGTAGTTTTTTGTGATTTTTAAATCATGTTCTTTTTTCGGAGAATACATCCAGGAATTTTTTTACGGTCTCTGACAGTGCTTCGTTTTTGCGCCAGATCAGGATGCATCAGCTGTCTTGACAGTGTCGGCTGTGTAATATGAAGAAGCTTTGCTGTTCTTGTAATATTCTCTTCACGCGCTGCCATCAGAAAGTATTTCAACACCCGAAGTTCCATACCTTTTTGCTCCTGTTTATCCGTTTTTCTTTTCATATGCTCATGGTAGCTTATTTTTGTTCGTACGAAAAGCAATTGTCATGATTGTTCATATATAAATTTGATATTTTCATAGATCAGTGAAAAATCGACCACACATTTTCCATCGAATATCCGCACAGGTACCTGATCTGTAAATCCATATATCACTGGTATCTCGACTTTCTCCAGATCATACACAATCACTTTTTTCTTATCCGGATCCACCAGCCAGTATTCTCTTACCCCCGCTTTCTGATACTTCATAAGCTTCAGATAACTGTCCTTCTTCCTTGTACTTTCAGACAGGATCTCAATAATAAAATCCGGCGCACCGAAAACCCCCTGTCTGGTAAGCTTTTTTCTGTCACAGACGATCATAAGATCCGGCTGTACCATCGTTTTATCGTCCTGATCCAGTTGTACATCCACCGGCGCAAACATTGGAATACAAGCGCCTTGGTTCTTTTCAATGTATCCGGCAAGCGAACTATATATCTTGGATACCAGCAGCTGATGTACACTAAGCGGTGCTGCCATGTCATATATCGTTCCATCGATCAGTTCGGCTCTTTCATCTTCCGGAAGTTTCCGATAATCCTCTATTGTATATTCGCCTTGTTTCTTCTTTGTTGCCACATAATAACCGCTTTCTTCTTTTACGCTCTCCGGATAGATATCCGGATGGCTGTCCTCCAGATATGTTCCAGAACATTTTTTCTTTTCTTTTTCCATATCATCTTGTTTCATCGCTTCATCTCACCCTCGATCCACGTCATGATGACATCCACCAGATATTCCTGCTGCACCTTACTTAACTCTTTGCCCGGACGCATCTTATGCCATTTATATATGCATCCCCTGCAGCATGTCGCGGTTGCATGTTGTGCTATGAATACCGGGTGTCCCCGCATCGGCGTCTGCTTTCCGTCATTTGGGATCACTGCAGGTGCTTCTCTCTTTGCAATAAAATCTTCGGCGTGACGCCGGATGGTATCCATACCCTTTTCACGTATATATGCCTTGTCCTTTTCTTTCAGATGAAAACTGTTTCTGAATTTGGACTGTTCCAGACGGGAAAATAATTGCTGATACCATTCTTCCTTTGTCATCTTTTTCATGCCTCTTTTCATTTGTAAATGTGTTTCAACCTATCTTAGATACTATATTAACATATACTAGATGATTTTTCCACTTTATAGATCTAACATATATTACGTTTCATATATAAAAGCGGATACGGATTACCTTCCTCATCACACTCCGTTCTCTTATATGTCTGAAATCCAAGATGTTCATAGAATCCAACAGCCTGTGGATTCTGTTCATTGACCGTTACTTCCTGGTTTGATGTGATTTTCCAGAATGGATTCGTATTTGACATAAGTTGCTTCCTCAATCTGATAAATACTCACGAGTCACACTACCGGAAGATTCTAACATTTCTTTCGGCGTCCCTGTAAAGAGAATCTCGCCGCCAGCCTGACCTCCTTCCGGTCCAAGTTCAACAATATAGTCCGCATCCTTCATAACGTCAAGACTATGTTCGATAATAAACAGCGTATTGCCCTGGTCCGTCATCTTGTTGAAAAGTTTCATCAGCCGTCTGATGTCATCCAGATGCAGTCCGTCTGTCGGTTCATCCAGAATGAAGATCTGTCCGCGCTCTTCAAGCTTGTCCGCCAGCTTTACACGCTGCAGTTCTCCACCCGAAAGTGTCGTCATAGACTGATTCAGATGCAGATATCCCAGTCCAACCTGCTCCAGCATATCGAGTTTATTGACGAAATCAGTGTTTTCAAAAAACCGAATTGCCTGACGTACAGTCATATTCATAACTTCAGCAATGTTTTTTCCCTTATACTGATACTTCAGCACTTCTTCCGAATACCTGGTTCCATGACATACCTCACAAACCGTCTCAATAGAATCCATATAGGCCATATCCGATATAATAACCCCTTTTCCCTGGCATACAGGACATGCCCCTTTGGAATTAAAGCTGAAATATGACCGTGCAATATGATTTTCCTTAGCAAACAGAGCCCTGATCTTATCTGCAATGTCCAGATAGGTAGCCGGGGTCGATCTTAAATTGATCCCTATATCTTTCTGTCTGATTGAAATAACCTCTCCCGGATACTGACTGGTAAAATATTCCATCAGCGAACTTTTTCCGGAACCAGCCACGCCGGCAATGACTGTCATAACGCCAAGTGGAAGTTTCACATTTACATTCTTTAGATTATGAAGATTGGCATGCTCGAGCTGATACCAGCCTGTTGGCTTTCTATATTCCATTTTTACCGGCGTTTTTATCCGCAGCATACGCCCTGTCACCGTATCAGCCTTTAAAAGTCCTTCGTAACTGCCCTGGTACATAATCTGTCCACCGTTTATACCGGCTTCCGGTCCCATATCCACAATATGATCCGCCAATGCAATAATTTCCCGGTGATGTTCCACGATCAGAACTGTATTTCCATGTTCTTTTAATTTGATCAGGGAATTTTTCAGCTTCTGGATATCTCTTGAGTGCAGTCCTACACTTGGCTCATCCAGTACATACATCATATCTGTAAGCGGCGAATTGATATATCTGGCAATTTTAATCCGCTGTGCCTCGCCGCCGGAAAGTGTATCTGTTCCCCGGCTGAGCGAAAGATAACCCAGACCAATCTCAGTAAGCGCATTCATCCGTTTTAAGATCTCCGTTTTTATGTCACGTGCCAGCGGATCTTCAATCTGACGGATAAATTCTGCTGCCTCAGGAATCGGCATATCGGAAACTTCACAGATATTCTTGCCATTGATCAGGCAGCTGCGGATCTTTGCATTCAGTCTGGCTCCATGGCAGACCGGACATGTAAATGTGCTGACAATCCGATCCAGTTCTTTCTTATGAAGCTGCCCTTCTTTGGATGTGATGATACTGCGATACATACGCGGATAAATTCCTTCATATTTCGCAGATTTCGGCCAGTTATCCGGTGGATTTTTAAGACGGATCTGCGGAGAATAAAGGAACAGATCCATCTCTTCTTTTGAATAATCTTTAATCTTCTTATTCAGATCAAACAGACCGCTGTAAGCATATCGTTTCCATCTCCAGGCTCCGGTTGTAAACGCGGGCCATTTAATAACTCCTTCATCGTTTAAGCATTTATCAAAATCTACAAGCTTGTGTATATCTAATTCTGTCACAACTCCAAGACCTTCGCAGCGCTCACATTTTCCGCTTGGATGATTGAAGGAAAAACTATCCGAATATCCGACAAAAGGTTTTCCGACACGAGAAAAAAGCAGGCGCAGCAACGCATAAATATCGGTGTAAGTACCAACCGTAGACCTCGAATTAGCAGCCGGTTTTTTCTGATCGATTACGATCGTGACCGGAAGATTTTCCATGCGGTCTACTTCCGGGCGGCCATATTTGGGCAAAAACTGCTGCACAAAACTTGGAAATGTTACATTCAGTTCCCTTCTCGATTCTGCCGCAATCGTATCCAGACAAAGAGAAGACTTTCCCGAACCGGATACTCCGGTAAAAACTGTGATTTGTTTCTTGGGAATTTTTAAAGAAACGTGTTTTAAATTATTTTCTGTCGCATTGATAATATTTATAAAATCCTGTTCGTTATTTTCCATTTTTCTGTTTCTTTCGCTCATAAAAGGCATTTGGATTCGTGTACTGTCCATGCCTTTTCTAAGTAATCCGCCTCCTTCGTTTCATCTTTTTTATATAGTTAAATTTCGATTTTTATTTTTGTTTCCATAGCATGGTGTACTCTTTTTCACCAGTAGCTTCATCCAAACCTTCGCATTGAATAATGAACCCTTCTCTTTGGTAAAAAGAAATTGCTCTGGCATTCTTCTGGTATACATTTAATCGTAAGCTAACTTTTTTATCCTTAATATAATCCAATAAAAGCTTACCTATGCCACATGACTGCATTTCATCAGAGACAAAAATACCTTCGATATATTCATCATTTAGTCCTACAAATCCTTGTATCATTTCATCCGCTTCAAACACATAGACTTCGGATTGTGACACCATTTCTTTCACTAATTCATAATTACTTGTCCAGTATCGATTGGAAATAAAATAATGTGCTTTCAGATTTGTCTTTAACCATATATCAGCAACTCTATCGATATCTCCGTTCAGCAACTTTCTAATCATAACAAATATTCTCCACAACTACATCCTTTATGCTTTTCTCTTTTTTTCATTCTATCACAAGCTCACCATTAATCATCAATTTTTTGATATTTTTTCTTTTTCCTGAAATTAAGTAAAGAATCGGATTGCCTTTACATAGTTTCCACTTTCAAGAAATAAAAAAATGTGTATTTTTGAAAGCGGCGGGGAGATGCAGAAGAGTTTTTTGAATTATGATAATGTCAAAGGGGCACAGAATCTTTTGACGTATACTCGCAAACCAAGCTGTCACTCATTGCCCGAGTGACAGCTTGGTTACTTGCTATCCCTGATACCTTATTCTTTCAACCAGCGTTTCCTTTTTCAGATTACTGCTTAAAACGCAGGAAAGTACAATCTGCAACAGACCGACCAAAAAAATCATAATAAAAATTGGTACGATTGGAACATGATAGATATTCATTCCAAATATTCCATTATGTTTTGCATAGGAAAAAAGTGCATAGCCGAGCGGCAGACCAATGATCAAAGCTACGCATATGGTACCAACCGTAAACATCAGTCCCTGTAACTGCAGGCATAAATTTAATTGTTTATTTGTCATACCCACAGCCTGTAATATACCATATTCCTGCTTTTTTGTCGTAATATTCATGATCATGGT
>ERZ827126.1019-NODE-1019-length-30582-cov-10.343041_pt1 | contig 30582 bp, 28 predicted proteins | sample MGYA00519780_ERZ827126 | MGnify/ENA primary metagenome ERZ827126 (study PRJEB31778, sample SAMEA3449262) | human gut metagenome | biome: human gut; feature: human-associated habitat; material: faeces | place: United Kingdom | collected 2010/2012 ...
TTCTTATCAAATTTGAATAAAGTAAATATTTGTATATAAACTGTCCGTAAGTCAGTAAAATCGTCATATAGTTCTTTTATCTCTTCAACATTTGCATCATAAGTATTTAAAGAAACGTTGGAATCATTGCTCTTTTCATCTTTTGGTTCTGGGGCTGTATAAGATGAACTACACTTAATACTATCTTCCTTATTTGTATATTCTAAATCAACAGTTAAATCTTTCCCTGCATTGCTATTGGAACTTGAATAAGATATTAAATATTTATCTACCTCAGATTTTTCAACTGAAATATCTTTTGGGAAATACTCTCCTTCCTTAATTCCAATATCTTCTGATGATATATCACCATTAATGTTTTTTGCTTTAACTATTATAGAAACCTTTGGATAGCTTTTTGTATTTATCTCTTGTATTTCAATTGACTTTTTAGCTTTTTGATTTTCTGATTTTGATTTTAAATAATATACTCCTATGCTTCCTAATACTACAATAATTATTAAAACTATTATAGAAATAACTTTTACTTTAGAATTTTTTTTATTTGCATTATATTTTTCTTTGTCCTTTACTGTATTCATCTCTCCATTATCTGATACTGGATTTCCACACTTAGTACAAAATTTAGCATTATCGTTAAGTTCACTACCGCATTTATTGCAACGTTTCATTTTCTATCACCTTCATCTTAAAATAATTTATTCATCACTTTAAATATTTTAGCAACGGTATTTAACACACTGCTTATTCCAAGCTTTATGATAAAAGGCATAATAATCATTAAAATTACATTATTAATAAACATTGTCCAATATGCTCTGTCATGTCTTTCATCATTTAATTGAACAACTCCACTAAATATTGTGATTAATGACATTATAAAACCAAGTATAAGAATAATTAATGTAGCCATAAAGGAAATATAAATCACAAAATTATTTAATATTACTGCAAATAATAATGGAATAAATCCTATTGATGATATAAATAATATGTTCTTATGATTCATGCTGTTTTTTAATATTGTAGCATTACAAATTTCAACAATTATAAATGTAACTGCTATCATTAAAAACATAACAAGTATTCCTTTAAAAAAATAATCTGGATATTCCATATTGGTAGAAATGTAAGTTTGAATTGTATTTTTTATTTTTGATATTTCATCTGAATATTCATAGAAATCTACTTCTTCATAGCTGCTTCCCAAGATACTGCTTAACTTATTAACATAGTATAATACATTATTCACAATATTTTTGAAGAATGAAATAAAATATAACATATGAAAAAGTCCATATAATATTGGTATTCCAATTAAAAAACCTATTGAAGTTTTTGTAGTATCTTCATCTTTCATAAGAGAAAATATAGATAAAGGTTTTTTAAAATAATTATGCATAACTTTTCCAAATACAGTTTCCTTAAAGTCTATATGTTCTTGTGTATAGCTTTCATGGTTTATGCCATTATCTTTTTCACTATTCTGCATGCTGCTATCTCTATAATTCTCATTATCATCAGAACTTTTTTGTGCATTTTCAGACGAAGTTATTACTTTTGCACCACAAGACCCACAAAATACATCATTTTCTTTGATTTTTTTACCACAATTTTGACAAAACATCTTTATCCCCCCATTTGTTTCAATAAAAAACATTATTTTTGTCTATATATTTTAAGTATATCATTTTCTCTACAAGCGGACAACTTTAGATTACATTAAATACCATATTAAAAATAGAATGAATTCGATATCATATCCTATTTTCTATTAAAGCTTTTACTTTCTCAACTTTATCTTTAGATGAAAAAATCACTGTCTTCTTCAACAGATTTTTAACCTTTCTGTCACTAAAAAAAATCTTTTATTCTACCTTTATATAATATATAATTATTTAAGAAATATTTTCTATTTTTTCTTTAAGGAGACAATTTTATTATATTTTGTATAATATTACTCTGATATATATAGAAAATGAGTTTATATCTATTGCAATAGTTTAATATATTGTATATTTCCGAAATGTGAGCTGCAGTATGAACCTTTATGCTCTATTATCTTAACTCAATACAACAAATGGAGGTCTTATTTATGTTGAAAAAATTTTTACTGCCAATTATTTTATTATTACTTCTAACTGGATGTGGCAAAGAATCTAATGTACAGTTGGATTCTCCTGAAAGCGCTGCTACATCATCAATACAGCCTAATGACATAACAAAGTTAACTAGCTCTATTTCAGACTTAGATTATCAAAAAGATAATATAGCACTTTTTATTGATGGGCACGCTTTATCTTTTTCTTATCCCGTCTATTTAGATAAAAGTAGATACTATATACCATTAAATGAAATTATCAAAAATTTAGGAGGAACATTAATTAAAAATAAAGATAATACATTAACCATGACTTTATATGAAAATTCCTATACCTTTAATCTTGAAGATAGCACTGTAAATTCAACTATAAAATTAAAAAAGAACTTAATTAATAATGGTGATTTATATTATATAGGTCTTTCAGACTTGTCTAATATACTTAACATGTATACAAGATGGGATAAAGATAGTAAAACTATTTATTGTAAAACTAACGATACTACCTTTGAGAATACAGAAAAATATATGCCTAAAATTAATCAAATAGGCTTAATACGTCTTGAGGATATAGTCCTTTCTAATCAAGAATATGATAAAGAGTTCTTAGAGAAGTTAAGAATTATGGGTAACTTTTTAAATTCTAAAAATGTTCCTTATCACATTGCCTGGATTCCAAGATATGTTTGCCCCTCAATGAATATTGATGTTGATCCTATGAAGCAGAATGATTTTTCTACTGCAGAGCTTGTATATACTTTAGATTATTTAACTAATAATTCAGCCTTAATAGGTCTTCATGGCTATACTCATCAAAATGGCAGTGAAGAATCTGCTGTTGGTACTGAATTTGGAGCTAATGTTCCCTCTACTGAAAATTTTAAAACAAAAATTGAAAAAGCCCTGGCCACAGCAGAATATTTAGATATTCCCATAGACTTTTTTGAAACACCACACTATCAGATAACACCTGAACAAAATAAAATTGCTGAAGAATATTTCAATATACTTTACTATCCATTTCAAGATTTTGGACTTAATAATGTAGATTTAACAAAGCCTCAATTAAGTCCATATAATAAATCTTCCTATTATATATCAACTGCTTTAGATTATATTCCTGAAAATAATATTGATGGCGCTATAAACAATCTCTATAATGCAGATACAAATAATATGGGAAGTATATTTTTCCATCCAAGATTAGACTTTTCTTTTATAGAGCTAGGTGAAGAAAATTCTATTCCTACTTATAAATATATTGAGAATTCTCCTTTACAGCAAGTGATATCAGCACTCCAAGAAAAAGGCTTTAATATGTCTAAGGTAACTGATATAGAAAAGTAAAAAGGAATTGTCATATTAAGAATCATTAATATATCTTTATATGACAATTCCCTTATTTTTATTACTTAAAAATCTTTGTTACACTAAGTTCTTTCTAAACTTTATTATTTCTTACTTAGAGCTTAGTGATAATTCCATGGATTCCATCAACTTGTACAATATCACCAGTTTTCAGCATTTGTGTAGCATTTCCACAGCCTACTACAGCAGGTATTCCAAATTCTCTTGCAACAATTGCAGCATGGGAAAGAGGAGCACCAATGTCGGTAACAATTGCAGAAACCTTTGTAAAAATTGTTGTCCATCCTATATTAGTAGCTGTTGCAACAAGTATTTCTCCCTGACAAATTTCATCTGCCTTAGATAAATCATCAAGAACTCTTACTCTCCCTGTTGCTATTCCTACTGCACCAGCATAACCTTTTATAACATCATTTTTACAGCTAGTATTATTCTCACCAAATATAAAATAATCCTTACGTCTATTTTTATCTGCTAACCATTTATCAGGTTCAAATCTCCCAAGAATTGTATTAGGGAATTTAGGCATACTTAAATAGTGTTCATAATTTTTCTTTCTAGCTGGAATTTTTTCAATAGCACTTGTATCTCCTGCAAGAATCTGTATAATTTCTTTTAAATGCAGCATAAATACATCTTCTCCAAGATTATTAAGCTTGGATGCACGTAATAAGAATTCTCTCATCATACAAAAAATCTTTACTGACTGGCTGCGGACATTTTCACGTACATATGTAGCCTTTGCAAAGGCAGATAGCTTTTTATCAAGCCATTTTGCCTTGTTAGGATAAAGCTGTTTGAATTTTTTTACAGCATCATAATAATGTTCTTCCTGCAAAGCCTTCATTTTATATACATCTACTCCCGATTTAATATAATCCTCAATTAGGTTGTTTGGGAAATCAGGATTTTCATAGGGATATGGACATGAAAGCTCCATTTCATCAGGTGAACGATGTCCATATTTTTTAACATAATCCTCTTTTGAAATTTTTCCTGAAATAATATCTGCAATGCCAAGAAGTGGTTTCATACTTTCAAGAATACCATTACTGCTGCAATTTGAGCAAAGCTCATTTGCAAGTTCCTCCCCAGCAATTTTAGAAATCTTATTTCTTGAGTTTAACAGCTGCTTCATAGAAAGACTGCTAACAATTGCCCCTAATACTCTAGAAATATATGCACTACATTCAGTGGTCCAAAAATCTAAAAGCTCCTGGTTATTGTTAATACTATGGATTTTTTCAATTAATTTGTCACCAATACCTGCAATATTATTTGTAAATTCTTTTTTACTCATTTTCATATTAGCTGATTTAGGCTTTTTAGAAAAAATCAGAGCTTTAATTTGGTGCATAAATAGTTTTTTATTGAAGGGGAATATAGGAATTTCCATATTGTCAGGTATATTTCCTGCAATATCTGAAATTATTTCATATGCCTTTTTTCTTGATAGTCCAAATGACACTAATAAAGAACAAACTACACTAAGGTTACAATAAGCTTGCCCATATATATTGTCAATAAAACAAGGCATTCCAAGAGTATTACATATTTCTTCTAGTATACTATAGGTTGCAGGAGAAAGAGGTCTTGTAAATATTTCACCTACATTTGTTTTTGAAAAAAGATATTCACCGCTTAAAGAGCCATTAATTTCATATGTATCAGGATTATATCTGCGCAAGGTAGTGATTGGACGAGCTTGTAGAATATAGACTTTTCCATCTGATGCAGCCCATTCTATATCTTGAGGGCATCCAAAAAGCTCTTTGATTTTAACTGCATAGCCATATAATTTTTTAGCATAGGGCTTAATTTTTTTGTCTCCATTAAATTGGTATTTAAGTGAGTTAAATGTAAATTCCTCTGCATTTGCACTTCCAGATACAAGAGTTTCTCCTACCCCACAAACATAATTTCCTATCATTTTTGCACTGCTTCCTGTAATAATATCTGAAGTAAATAATACCCCTGCATATTGAGGATTTACAAATTGCTGAACAACAACAGCAATTTTGCCTTTTGCAGCATTTATGTTGTCGGAATAGTTTTTAACACGTTCTGATTCTGCTGATTTTGCTACTTTATTTACAGCTTCAGCAATATCTTCTTTTTTCACATCAAGAATAGTATCATATGCACCAGCAAAGGAGGCATTTTCCCCGTCCTCTCCCACAGCAGAAGAACGTACTGCATAAGTATGATTATCAGGCAGCTTTAAAATAAATTTTTCAAGAAGCTCTTTGCAGTTATTGTTTAGCACTCCATCTTCAAAAGCTTCAGAAAGAATTACAAAGCCATTTGGAACAGGCAGTCCTGCTTTTAGCAGATGAGAAAGTGAGCTTCCTTTTCCACCTGCCATATGTATATTTTTATCTGATAATTTTTTTAATAAAACAATATATTCCAAAGTTATTACTCCTCTCTATATCTACAAGAAAATCTAATTGCTTTGCTATCACTTTCTAATATGGCTTTTAAGTAAGAATTGAAAATGACATAACAACAATGCCTAAAATAACTAATATAATTCCAGTAGCACGATTTAATATTCTTGGTGTAGTCTTATTGGCAAATACAGCAGCAATTCTTGCCCAAATGAAAGTAAACAATACACATAAGCTCCATACAAGCCAATCTGGTGCACCACCTATAACAAAATGTGAAACTGCTCCTGTTAATGCTGTAAATGTCATAATAAATACACTTGTTCCTACTGCTGTTTTTAATTCATAGTTAAGAACAGAAGTAAGGATAAGCAACATCATCATTCCACCACCTGCACCAATAAATCCACAAATAAATCCTATTAATATACCACATACTATGGATTGTACTGCTCGTTTCTTTGGTGACACAGATTCCATTGCCTCTTTAGTTGTCATAACTGGCTTAACTATAAATTTAATTCCAAGCAGGAAGGTCATAAATACAGAGAAATTCCCCATGGCTGTTGATGGAACCAGGCTTGAAACATAGCTTCCTACAACAGTAAATATTAAAACACTAAACATCATAATTAGTCCATTTTTGATGTCCAGATTTTTGTTTTTTCCATATGTATATGCTGATACAGCACTTGCTAACACATCAGAAGATAAGGCTATGCCAACTGCCATATATGGTTCAATATCCAAAAAAGTTATTAGCATGGGACTTATTACTGCTGCAGCACTCATCCCAGCAAATCCAGTTCCAAGACCTGCTCCCATACCTGCAAAAAATGTTACAATAATAGTAATTAGTAAAGTCATATTTACCACTCTCCTTCCATATTTCATTTAATAACTACCCTTTCTTTGTTAATTATATAGTATTATTTCTTTTATGTGAAAATTATTTATTCTTACATTATTTAATTAAAATTTATAGTATACTATTTTTTATAGAAACAAAATTAAATATAAAACGAGGTGTAACAAATGAATAATAACAATGAATTACTACTTGAAATGATTAAATATTATGAAGGAGATCCAAAGCGTATCCAACACTTTTTAAAGGTTTATGAATTTTCAAAACTTATTGGTGAGCTTGAGAATCTAGATAAAGAAACTCAATTTATACTAGAGACCTCTGCAATTGTACATGATATTGGTATAAAGGCTGCGGAAGAAAAATACCAAAGTTCAAATGGAAAATTACAAGAACAGGAAGGTCCTGCTATAGCAAAGGATATGCTTTCATCTTTAGGATATAAAGCTGGCATAATAGATAGAGTATGCTTTTTAGTAGGACACCATCATACATATACAAATATAGATGGAATGGACTATCAAATATTAGTTGAAGCAGATTTTCTTGTAAATATCTATGAAGATAACCTTTCAAAAGAAGCAGCACTTAAGGCTCTTAATAATATATTTAGAACAAAGGCTGGAATTAATCTTATAAAAACTATGTTTGCACTATAAACGCTAGAGACATGCTTATATGTTTAAATATCTATAATAAAATATACCCAGCCAGTTTTAAACTAGCTGGGATTTTTAATTTTCTAATACTGTGCTTGTCACTAAAAATGTTATGGTTCTTTAATGTCCTTAGCTAATAATACATATTCTACATTATCAACATTAAGCTGTTCATAATAGTGCCCTGTGACCTTTCCAGAATGAACTAATGCTCTAATTCCTCCACATTGATATTTATATAAATTATTCTTTAATATTTCAGCAATTGCCCCTCCAAGGCCTAAGCTATCTTTATCCACTCCCATATACAAAATAACATATTCCTTTGGCTTCTTCTTAATTTTCAAAATTTTATATAGCTTCATTAATGTAATTTTCCCATTAGTTAATCCATAATAATTGGGAAGGCATATCATAAATCCACAAAGCTTGTTGTTTTTATATGCAAGCTCAACCATATTAAAATCAAGAATTAATTTTAATGGTGTAAATAAAGTTATAAATTGAGCCTTCGTTATATACTTAAAGCCTGGAAATGTTGAATATAATTTTATTAACAGCTCATATATGGCTTCTAATTCTTTGTTATATGTTTCAGCTGTTGGATGAACAAATACATAACCATTATCTAAAACATACTTTAATCGCTTTTTGCATTTTTCACTGGTATCACTAGCTAATGGAACTCTAATACTGTTTGAATAGTAATAATCACTTACCTTAAACCCAGCTTTTTCCCATAGCTTTGGATAATATTCTTTATTTATTGGTTCTCCAGTATAGGTTTTTTCAAAGGAATTAATTTTAAACCTATAATTAATCCAAAAGGAACAGTCAAGAGGTCCTACAAGTCTTTTTTTGCCATTCTCCTTAGCATACTCCTCTATTTTACTAAATAAAATTTTTACTGCATTATCATCATTAAAGCTCTCAAAGAAACCTACATATACATTATCATCCATTTCATAAAAGGTTACTATAGCTCGGCAAAAAGGCTGTCCATCTTCTTCTCTTACAACCACAAAAGGCTTAATTGTAAAATCACTGCTTAATGGATGATTTCCCTGAAGAATAGATTTTTCTAGCTTTTCATCTTGAGGATTACTCCTTGAAGAATATAACTTCTTAGGCAGTTTAAGAAATAACTTTTGTACCTGTTTACTATTTCCACTTAAGCATTTATATTGACACATATTATTAATACTCCAATCTTTTTATAATTCCCTTTTCAGCATCAAGCTCAATTAAATCACCATTTTTAAGAATAACTGTTGCATCCTTCACATTAACAACTGATGGTTTGCCAAGTTCTCTTGTAATAATTGCTGTATGACTTAAAATAGATCCCTTCTCTGCAATAATTCCAAGACAATTTTTAATTAAAAAGCTCCATGCAGGATCTGTCATTTTAGTAACTATAATTTTCCCACTTGTATCAATGTCCTGAGATGGATTATCAATAACCAGAACTTCTCCTTTAACCTTCCCTACTGATGAAGCTATGCCATATAATTTATCCTTAACTAAAACATTTGCACTAACATTTTGTATATGCTTATCAATTACCTTATCAGAAAATACCAGACGGCTAAAGGCTGGCAGCTTTTCAAATGATGCATACTGCTCTTTTCTTTCCCTGATTATTTTCTTATAATCCAGATGCATGTCCACTGCTGATATTTCTTCATAAAATAAATAAAATACATCTTCAAAGCTTTCAATAATATTCTCTTTTTCTAATATTTTTCCTATCTTTATCATTATTTCTCTAGCAATACCAAATATACGGCTTCTGTTTAGCCTTGAAACCTCTCTATTATAAATTCCAAGCTTTGCTCTTCTTACAAAAAAGCCAGATGTCTTTGCTGTGTTACTTTTTAAATGAGAGAAATCTTCCTTTTCATTCTTTCCAATGTTACTTTCAATATATCTCTCGAGTAATTCCGGGTTAGTTCTATAGGTTTTAGTTTCCAGCTTTAATTCCTCTAATACTCTATCACCATAAATATCAATGTATTGTTCTTTAGCTTTTATATACTCTTCACTATCTATTCCACATATTTTAGCCTTTTCAATTAATTCATTAATGGCAATAACAGGCTTCATACTTTCTAAATTGTTAATATTAGAAATACGTGCTTTATTATTTTTTCCAGAAAGAGCTGTATAAATAAATGCATACATATCATTTATTAAGGTAATGTCCCACTTTGAAGTCAGCTCCTCTTTTATATCCTCATATATAAACAAAAGACTATTAATATCCTCTGATTTATTAACCTTATCCCAATATTCAGGCAAAGAAGCCTTAAAATATGTATTTAGCTTTTTCATCTCTTTAGGAGTTATATTCAAAAAGTAAATAAAGGAATACATAATTTTGCACTTTGTACGAAGCTTTACCTTATTATCACTGCTGGTAACCTTAGTATTATTAACTCCAAGCATAGTTTGCCAGATCTTTATTATCTTTTTTGAAAATGGCAGTAATCTTAAAACACAATACCAATTGCTAATTCTATAATAAATACGTCCATTTGCAATATCAGTCATATACTGTAATGAACTGTCCATATTTTCTACAAGCTCCTTATCCTTTGTCAATCTAAACACTAAGGTTTTAAATACCTTATAATATATTTCCTTTACAAAGCTCTGTGTTAGTGGCAGTGAAATTCCTGGATAGCTTTCAACTATATTACTATTATCTAATATTATTTCATCTCTGGTGTGAATGGTAGTAATAGGCCTTGCCTGAAGTATATATATTACTTCATCCTTAATTGCAAACTCAATATCCATATCCTTGTGAAAATGCCTCTTTACGGTTTTAGCTATTTCCACTAATTCCTTTATTATTTTTTCCTTAAGTATAGGAGTATTATCCTGTCTGTCATAATAATACATGTCATCATCTGCATTATAATAGTAAGTTGTAGTGCTGATTTTATCCTCTACAACATTATTCCCAAGGCCTTTTCCAACAACAATAACAAATTCATTTAATATTCCTATAGGATTTGCTGTAAAAATTACCCCTGAAAAATCTGCTTGAACCATTTCCTGTATAATGATTGTCATATTATCCTCATTTTCATGAAATGTATTATTATATTCCTTTGCATTATTATTATAAGTACTTTTTTTTACCTTCTTAAAAGCATCCTTTACCTCTTCTCTTTTTACATTTAAGACTGTATCAAACTGTCCAGCAAAGGAGGCATTTTCATTATCCTCTGCATCAAAGGAGGATCTTATGGCAAACATATCCTGTTCACTAAATGACATGTCTACTTCTTCAATGCTTTTAACATCTATGAATTTAGGAACATTAAGTCCAATTTCTTTTAATATCTTAAGATTTTCTGATTTCAAAACACATCCTCCTTCTTGTAAATTAGATTTTTCCAAAAATTAAGAATATAACTACTGTCATAATCATTAATGTTTCTTGAATATAGGTATATATTTCAACCTTCTTAACAATTTTATATTTTGTAGGATCTTTTTTAAATTCTATAAACTTATAATTTATCCAAAGTACATTTATAAGCAGTGCTATTACTGATATTTTGTTTAAATTCCAGACTAAAATAAAATTAGTTATAACGTCAATCCAAGTTACTATTAACACAAAATTAGTTGCTTTATTATATCCAAATAGCTTTGAATATGTTGTATATTCTGTTTCATCCTTAGGTGCTCTGATTTTACGAGATACCTCCCAGATTAATGCTGGAAAATATAATGTAAAGCAGGTTAATATATTAGTTAAATCAATGGCTGTAGTATTATATTTAATTACAGTAAAAGAAATAATATATATATTAATGAATAGTTGAACTGGATTATGAGTTACCAATGCCAGCGGCAGACTTGAAGCAATTTTATGCTTTTGGAAGAACCAGACTGCCATAACTGAACCATATGTATATAGCAATACACAAAAAATAAAATTATTCATAAAAATAAAGTTTATAACAAGTGTAAAAACAATTAAAATACTAATAAATATGGCTAAATCCCTTTTAGTTACCCTTCCTGATGGCAATGGACGTTCCTTAAATAATCTGCAATCTAATTCATAATCCTTAAAATCATCTGCTATTCTTAGCCAGCATAAAAAACTAAATACTGTAAAACCACATACAGCTTCCTGAATGCCTATATTAAACTTAGTAACCCCATGATTTAATAAAATAATAAAATAAATTTCTCCAAATACTAAAAAACCAAGCAATAATCTTGGAATAATTGGATACATCTCCTTAAAATATATGTTTAATCTCTTTAACATAAATTTCTCCCCCATAATAAATTAACAAAATGATAAAAATATCTATCTATTGTATCTTTACATACATAGTTTTTCTAGATAATAAATTAGCCAAATAATAAAAATATCGTTATAACAGCTAAAATTGAAAATATAATATACCATACCCCTGTTGGCTTTTTAATTTTTATATTTAGTATGAATAAAATAGCTATAAGAATATAAATAAGTGGTAATATCATTCCTGCAATAAATTCAAGCTTTAATATTTTGAAAAAAATCACATAGAAAACTGGTAATATTAATGCACTATAGGTTACAGGCAGCCCATTATAATATTTTGTACTGCCATCAGTAGTTATATTAAACCAACCAAGCCTTGTAATTCCTACTAATAAAGAATAATATTGCAAAAAAGCAAATTCACATATCTGCTGCTAATATTATTATTACAGAGAATTTTTTAATAAAAGATTATACAATGGCAAATAAAGTTGAAATCTATAAAATTAGTAATTTGTACAAAATCACATATTCTTATGATAGCTTCAATGCAACTCCTGGACGAGCTGTTCGAAAAGTTAATACTGGAAATATTAAATTTTATGATTCAAATGAGCAAGTCATATTTTCTCTTTACGAATTAAAATTGGATGTAAAAAAATTAATTGATTACTTTAAAGAAAATATGGAAAATTTAGTTATAGAAATGAATGAATAATTTTAAATTAAAAGCATATAGCCATATTCTTTCGAATACAGCTATATGCTTTATGGTATCTTGGAGTCATAGCCATAGAGCTTCACTCCATCCTTCACTGCTGAAAATATTATGGTAACTTAGTGACGTTTCCAAAAAGACAATATTCCAAAGAATGATAACAACAAAAGTCCTACATAAGATGCTATAGAAGTATTATCACCTGTTTTTATTTTTATGGTATTATTTTTCTCTTGCTTCATATCATAACTATTCTCAAAAAATATCTTATCTGTCTTTTTTCCATTTGATTTGTATAAAATAACTTCTGCTGTTAATTTGCCTTCTGTTCCATTCTTTATATATATATCAACAGTATATACTTCTTTATCGTAGTTATACCCCTTCTTCTCTTTGTTAATTTCCTGTCTAATCTCATATCTATAAAAGCCTGTTTTTTCAAATATAATTGCAGGCAGCTCTATTTCTTCATTTTCCTTCATGGTAAAAGTATACTTTCCATTCTGGGTACCCTCTGGCATAGGGCTTTCTTCTTCTAAAGATTTAAATACATAAGAAAAGACATTTTCTGTCTGTTTCCCAGTAGAGTCATTAAAACTTTGTTCCACTGGAAGTTTTATAGAAATACTGCTGTTTTCTGCAGCATTAATAGATAAAGGGCATATCATCAAGAAAATAATTGAAATTAAACAACTTATCATAGTCCCTTTCCATATCTTTGTTACACTACTCATCTTTTTTCTTTTCTCCTTTTCTTATAGTATTTTCTGAATTTATATGAAGCAACAAGAAATATCAGCACTAGGAAACCTGCCAAAAAGACTTTCTGCCAAAGAGGAAGTTGAAGAATTCTCTGATATAAGCTTTCTGCACCTATTTCTTTTGAAGATTTAGTTTTCTCATCATAGAATGGATTCATCATAACTTCATCTGTAATTTTTCCTACAAGAATATGCCTTCCATTAGTCATATCCGAAGTGCAAGTACTAAGAAGTACTATATGGTCTTGCTTTGTCACGCTGAAATTACCTGTATTCCTAACATTCCTTGCTATTGAGAAAAGTCTTTTTAGATATTCTTGAGTTTCTTCAGTTCCACAAGATACAGGACTATATAATTCATCATAACCATCGGCCTCTAGGAAAGCGAAAAAACTTAGTCCATAAAGTTTTCCTTCATAATAAATACTTCCATATTGATGACTCTTAAAATAGTTTTCATCTTTAAAATCTGCAATCTCTCCAAACATAACTGATTTATCCATATGATGTCCATAAAGTATATTGTTAAAATCAGTAAAATTATTCTTATTACGATAATCTAAAAAAATACTTCCAGATAAAGAATATTCACCCTTACTATCAGTATTTACATATTTTTCATTATTATTCCCTTGTACCAGTGGATAATCAATATGTGTTCCATAAACAGTAATCCAGCCAAAAACCTCATTATTGATTTTTTTTAGCTCCTCAAAAGGAAGAGTTTCTTCTTCTGTTGGCTTGTATGTTGCATATTGTTTCTCATCTGCTTCTTTATAAATCTGTTCAGAATCCCATATAGCATAGCATCCATAAGTAAATATTAATAATAGAAGGGACAGCACCACAAAATCTATGATGCCCTCTGCTACCAAAATAATCTGTTTTAAAAGCTTCATATTATTTGTTCATTCTTTGTCTTCTAACTGCTATGTATGCTACAAAGCCTGATACTGCTACTAAAACCATTAAGAAGAATGGTAAATTGTTAACAATTATACCAGTTGGTACTGTAGTTTCTTTTGTATTGGTATATGTAGTACTATTTTTACCTTCACCTACAAGTACATCATTTTGAACAGCTCCATTAGCTTCACCGGTTACTTTTTGACCATTTACTATTGTTTCTATAGAAACCTTATATCCTTCATTTTCTTCCCCTACTGAATACCTTGTTCCTACTGGAAGATTAGCAAGCTCTAATGTTTCACCATTGCCAAGCATAAAGCTAGCTTCAGTACCTACAGTAAAGTTTACAGTTTCTGTTGTTCCATCATTTCTTGTGATAGTACCTGAATATGAAGTATCATTTGCCATTTTAGAGTTATTTAATATTAGCTTGAAGTTAAACTTCTTGCTCATATCAGCATAATCACCACTTATTATCTTCTTAACAGAAAGTGAAGATGTCTTCATAAATTTATTTGTAAATAACATGCTATCTACCTTGGTATCTAAAGCCTCTCCCATGTTATCCTTTGTTGAATATACTACTACATTCTTTACATAAAGACTACCATCAGCTTTATTGGCAACATAAACATCCATATTGTATTCAGCTAGTGACCAAATCATAGATGTTGTATCATCATTTGTATATCCACTATTTTTTTCAGTTATATGATATCTATATACACCAGCATGTGGAAAACTTTCTCCACTTGGAACTACATTATTTGTGTTTTTGGTGACAGTTTTAACACCATCAGTATTTGTTCCATTATCTGTACTTGCAAAACTAGTTGTCTGATCATTAATTTCCGGCATACTATTCTTTGCATCCTCTGTAGTAACATCATCTAGTGATACTTTTTCAAAATGAAAGGTAAATGTAGCATCTGGTGTAGTCACATTTGAATCCATTTCTAAATTTTTTGTAATTGCTGCAGTGGAATCAGTTTCGTCTCCTTCTACTGCAAAGGCAGTCATTACTGCTCCTATACACATAATAATTGTCATTACTGCTGATAAAATGCCAGTAACAATACGTTTTTTCATCATACTATTTTTCTCCTAATTTCATTTAATAATTTATTTTAACAATGCTTTTTTCTTGTAACTAATACTCTATATTATCTGCAAAATATCAGCCACAGGATATACAGCATAATTTAAAATCTTAAAACTCTCTGCGTCTACAAATTAACATGACCTTTCCTAATGTTTTCTCATAATTAACTGCACCATAGACACGGCTGTCTGTAGCATTTTTCCTGGCATCCCCAAGAACAAATATCTGCCCCTGCTCTAATGTTATAGGAAAATTGGTTTCATTCTCATAAGGCAAGGTTTCTTCATAAATACCTGTCTCTACCTGAAGCATTCCATTAATTAAAAGTCCATCCTCTGTAATATCTACTGTATCCCCAGCTATTGCCATTACACGACGTACCTGTTTTTTTCCCTCATATTCCAGTACAAGACAATCTCCCACTCTGTAATCTTTGTCCAATCGATAGAAAACCACCAGATCTCCATCCTTTACTGCCGGATACATGTCTCCATCCTGGTTGCGGTTCAAACCAAAAACGAAAGTAAAAGCAAGTATAAACAAGAACATAATAACAACAATCTTAAAGACAAGAGCTAATACATCTTTCCATAATGGAGAAGTTTTTTCTTTTTCACTACTGTTTTTTCCCTCCTCCATTATGTTTTCATCTTCTTTTTCGTTGCATTGTTTTAATACTTTCATTTTTTCTGTATTTTATCCTTTCTTTTATGCTTAGTGTAAAGAAAACTGCTATAAACACCAATAGCTGTTACTACAAATATACATACTGTCTTCCATGGTGTAATTAAATTTTTAATTCCGGTATCTGGTATGGTTGTTTTTGTATTAGTGTAACAGATATCCGTTATTTGATTTCCTTCAATTGTGGTCTTTATTATTTGTCCATTTATTGAATTTGACTGATATGGTTCTTCTATTTTATCTTCATTTTCATCTATAAGATATTTATTAATATCTATCTTAGTTTCATAACCATCAGCTTTATCTTCCTCCACTATACATTGAGTACCATGTGGCAGGTTAGATATAATAACCTCTTCTCCTGATTTTAGTTTGAGATTAGCATTTCCACTATTGTCCAGATTCAAGATTTCTGTCTTTTCTCCTGATTCATTTGTTCGAATACAAGAATAACTGCCTGTTAATGCTATACCATTTGAATCCTTAAGATTAATTGAAAAATCAAAATCTTTTGTTTTATCTCCATAGGTACCAGAAACCTTCTTCTGAATTTTTAAAGAACCAGCCAATAAGATATTTGGAACCTTATTATCATTAACTATGTTATCTTCATTAACATTCCAATAAAGCTGTATTGGATTATTATTTGACACATCCACATTGAAATATATGTAGCTATTCAGACCTTGATATCCTGTTGGAATTTTAGTCTCAGCAATTGCATAGCGTCCATTTGGTATTCCTGTAAAAGTCAGTTTTCCATTTTCATCCACACTATATCCACTGCCATCCTTTACTGCATTTGTCTGAAAGTAAGGAGAATCCTCAGCATTGACCTCTACTGTTTTCCAGTAATTTTTATTTGTTGGATCTGTATTCCATTGTTCCTCAGTTCCATTCCATGTAAGTAACTCAAATGAAGCTCCACTTAATGCAACGCCATTTTCATTGACTTTTGTGAAAGTCAGTTCTTTTGTAGCTTCATCATTATAAATTATATAAGCTGGTTCATTTTCACAAGTTGCATAAGTATAATAAAAGCCATTTTCTTCATGTAAAGAAGCTTTAACTTCATCTGTAATTTCCTCTTCCAATTTAAATGAATATTTTTTATTCTCATTACCTGATAGAACAAACCCTGAAGCTGCCTTAGTCTCTTTTAGATAATAGCTTCCTACAGGCAAGCCATGAATATTAAGTTTTCCATCAGAGAAAGTTTTAAGTGTTTGATTTGAAGCATTTTTATCATACAAATAATAATCAGTTGTTATACTGCCATTTCTTAGAGATTTCTTTACAAATCCACCCTTTAAGGGCTCATTTGTATCAGCATCATACAAAGTAAATTCTGCCCCCTCAACTGGTTTATTATCATAAGAACTAACCTTTTTAAGTGTTACAGCCCTTGCAATATTAGGCACATATGTGTTGATAACTGTGCTAGTATCAGCCTTAAATTCTATTGGTGTTGAATCAAGATAATACCCTTCTGGAGCCTGTGTTTCAACTAAATAATGTTTATGAGTAGCCTCTAACCCTTCAATGGCAAGTGTTCCTTTAGAATCAGTAGTTAACTCTGTTAAGCCATTATCATTATCCACAATTCCTGAATTAACAGATTCACTATCTCCTTTATTGTGGCTCCAAACATAAGCATTGTTATTTTCACTAGCATCCTTATCAGCAAAAATACTTAGATGTTTATCATCTTCCACATATACCCCATTACTATCTCCACAATATACCCTAAACATTGCACCAGCAAGCCCATTGTCACCAGCATTTTTATATGAATCATATCCACTATCTGCCTTTTTGAATACAGCAGATCCTTTAGAGAATACTCCAGAAATACCAACACTAAATGCAATATTAACACTATCCTCTGCATCATAAGATTTATCTTGTGTACTAATTGTAATACTATTGCTAAAAGTTTTTGCTGTAGGATTAACCACCTTTACAAAGTATTTCATAGAGAAACCATAAACTCGTCCTTCCCTATAAAATGCTTTTGTTAGCTGATAACGTCCAAGAGCATATTGCCAGTTCTTAAGATAGGCTTCATGGTTTGTTGCATAAGTATTCTGATTGGCTTGAAGATTATCAAAATTAGTTTTCCAATCTTTATAAGTCTTTTCATTAGCTAACTCAGCATGAGATGAAACTAATGATTGAATAGCTTCTGATAATTTTATACTTACAAGACTAGCTTTTGCTTCATCTGTTAATGCTATTTTCTTTTTCTCTGCAGTATTAAAATTTTCTGTATACCAATTGTTAAAAGCAGTAAATGTAGCAGTACTTTCATCTGTAGCCCAGTTTTTACTATTAATAAAATTCTGTAATGCATCAGTTTTTGATTTTAAGAAATCAACTGGAGAGTTTGTACCATTATTTAATGCATTTATGTAATTTTTACTATTATTAATTTGCGTTTGAATCCTATTAAGTATTGTGTTTTTCAATGAATCCTTAAGTACTAATCCCTCTTGGTCATTAGTTGTTCCAAGTTTTCCAATATTAATAATCAATTTTTCTCTAATCTTCTTATCAGCATCTGTTATCTTCACAACGGCCCAAGTTAAAGGGTTATCTTTTACATATTCTTCAATACTTTTCCCATTTAAATCAGCAGTATCTTCAGTAACATGAGTAAGCTTGTCACCTGTAATATAATCTGGGAAATCCCCATTTCCATCATAATATCCATTTCCAATACTTCCAGCAATAAAATTTCCTGTACCAGGAATTGCAATTGGGATTTCAAAAAAGAATGGAGCCTCTGAAGGATATTTTTTATCATTGTAATCTAAATAAAAACTTTGATTAACATCCAATGTATCCTCAATAATATAATTTCCGCTTGTTTCAGTTAAAACACTTGTATTAATAGAATCTTCATTCTCAATACTTCCCTGAATGCTTCCTGTACCAAGTAAATCTTTATTTGTGTCGATTAATTTATTCTGTATATCTTGCAAATAATCTAAATAAACTGCACGCCACTCCATACTTGGTACTGAATTTTCAGAGTTATGACTGTCCCATTTTTTTCCTTTCCCAAAAGCATAATCGTTACTATTAAAGGTTGGTGCTTTTGGTGCAGACCATCCTATCCCATTCCCACTTGGATTTGTAGGTGGTGTTATTATTTCTTTACTTTCTTCTATTGTTAATGTTCCAGTCTTTTCTCCTAAAACAATAATTTCGCTGCCACTAGATTTTGAATCGAATTTTCCTACGCCTTTCTTAAATCCCTGTATTTCTGTAAAAGCTGAAGCGTATTTAGAAAAGGTCATACTAAATATCATTTTTCCAGTAGTCTTATCATAAATTAGATTCCATGTACCAATACGTATATTTCTACCATTAGTGTATATAACAGCTGGCTGATCCTTATAACTATTTATAACAAGTCCAGGAATCTGAAAAATTTCCTTTTGGAAAGTATCTCCTTCCTTAGGAATACCATTAAGTTCCCACTCAAATTCATAACTAAAGGGATCCCCCGGTTCTACAGTAACATTCCCGCCAGTATATTCTTTTCCGTCCAATTTCACAATATTTTTGGTTAATATAACACTGTCACTCAAATCTATAGATTGAGTATAGCTTTCCGAATATGTCTGTGGTAAATTAGAAAACAGATTTTCATTATCTGCTTGTATAACATTCTCCAAGCCTTTTACTAGCTTTCCTGAGAATACAGTATCTTCAAAGCTATTCTGCATATTTGGGCTTTTCAACATAGCACCTTCTATCCCTGTGGCATATACTGTTGTTCCAATAGGAATACCCATAAATATTACAAGAAACAGTGCAAGTATTTTTAATATTTTTTGTTTATACTTCATTTTAATTTCTCCGGTTCTATTATCTTTTGTGATTTTACAGTTTTTTCTACATTCTTTTGTAATAAAAATACATTTTCGAGCATTTTTTTATTTTTTCTATATGATAATCCCCTCATATTATTTTTGTCAATACAGCAATATTTTTTTATTTTCCAATTTTTGCTTTGTATCAGTTTACAATTTTTCTTTGAAAATTTTAAAATTTAATCATAAATCACGTTAAAGTCTAACATGTAAACAATACCTAAAAAATGTATTAACATAGAAAATAAAATCAAAATAATTTTTTTTAAAATTATTCAACTGCAAATAAAATTAAATTTAAATTTGATGGAAAACTTCTTCCTTATGTGAAAAAAGGAAAATATCCATGGTAAAAAAATATCCCAGCTAATCTTAAACTAGCTGGGATTTTCAAATTATGAAAGTATTTTTAATTATATTTTTTCATTATACCATTACTTTCTAATAGTGATGAAAAATAGTTATATAAAACTTGGGAAAATATATTATTTGAGATAGCTACCATACCATTTTCATTTTTAAAATATCCAAACATTACCCCTAAATTTATAACAGGATTAAGTAAATTAAATGAATTGCTGGCACCATTCATTATTAAATCTAGGATATATTCTTTTAATTCATTATTATTCTCTATATTTTTTATTAAATCATCAAATAAAGTATTTTTTTCACTTAATAAAAGCTTTACTGCTTTTATCATATTTTTTTCATTCCAAGAAGCTTCTAAATCCTCATCTATTATTTGACATAGCCTGCTTACCAAAAATGGATAGCCACTTGTATAAAAATATATGAATTCAGCTGCTTTTGAAGTATTAAAATTTAATTTTTTATCTAAGGCATACTCATCTAGCATGTTCTTTATTCCATCTTCATGAAGACTCATATCAACATTAAAGGGAACTGTTATATTCCATGGTGAATTGTATTTTCTTTCTTCATCTGGCCTTAGCTTTAATTTTAAATTCTTTATGTCATAAACCCCTGCAAGTATTACTGACTTAAATGTAATTCCTTTTCCTTTTTCCCTCTCTAAATACTTATTTCTAAGCATACCTAAAAAATCTAAAAATATTTGATTGTTAGAGCTTTTATCAACTTCATCTATTATAAGTATAACTTCTTTATTTAAAGATTTTGTAAATTTTGATATTAATCTTGATAAATCTAATAAGCTTTTAATATTTTTATTTAACTCTAAAAATTTATCACTTAAATCATTATCTACAAATTCTAAGTTTTCCAAAATTAACTGTATAAAAGTTTTTACAAAATTCCCTTCACTTTTAAAGGCATCCTCTCCAATACCTTCAAAGCTTATGCTTATAACTAAATATTTATCATTTAAAGCATTCTCTAAAGCTGTTAATACTGTAGTTTTTCCATATTGTCTTGGTCTGTTTATTATAAAATATTTTTCTTTTTCTATTAAAGCTATTATATTTTTTAATTTCTTGCTTGTATCCACCATATAATGTTTTTGCGGATTACAAAGACCTGTTGTATTAAACTCTTTCATGTATTTAAAAACTCCTTTTCAGCTTTTCTTATGTTAATTATATAGTATTATTTCTTTAGTGTAAAACGAATTAATTGTAATTTTCTGAAATTTAAAAGCATACAGCCACACTCTTTCAAATATAGCTGTATGCTTGTCACTGGAAGTATTATGGTACCTTAGGGTCATATATTATTGAATTCATATTTCTTAACTTCACAATTCTTAATGCCAAAAGAAGCAAACTCTTCATTAGTCATATTTCTAAAATAAGACTCTATAATTCTAGATATACCATTATGAGCTACAAGTAAATAAGTTTTTTCATTTGATTGTTCTTTTATTTCATCTAAAAGATTGTACACTCTTTGACATAAATGAAACATTGTTTCTCCACCTTCAAAATCATAAATAAAATTTTCCTTTGCTTTTCTAAACTCTTCACTATTACGTGGAGTTGATTCATACTTCCCAAAATTTTGCTCTTTAAGACGCATTTCCATTTTGCAAGGTATCTTTGCTTCCTCTGAAATATGCCTTGCTGTTTCAGCTGCTCTTATAAGAGGTGAATATAGTATTTCATCTATTTTTATACCACTGCTAGCTATAAACTTGCCAAGTTCAACTGCTTGATTATGACCAAGTTCAGTTAATTCAATATCAGTAGCCCCACAAATTTTATTTTCAACATTCCATACAGTTTGTCCATGTCTTGTAAAATATACATATCCCATTTTGATTCCACTCCTAATTATTTTTTACCTTTAAATTAGTATAGCACAAATAAAAATGAAAAATATTCTTCTCTCCTAATTTACTGAAATAAAAAAGTGTGAAATTATTATGGTACCTTAAGGTTATAGCAAAAAGCTTGCCCAATTAAAAGCTCTAAATAAATAGTAAAAGTTACTTATGATGTTTAAGCTATTCATTGACATACATATTTTTCTGCTATATAATTTACTCATAAAGTACAGAGAGGTACCACAACATTACGTGGTACCTCTTTTTTTATTAAGGAGGAGTTATTATGACACCTATGAACAATTCAGATTATTTAACACGTTTAAATCATGCTGACGAGCTTAATGAGTTAAAACAAGCTAAAAAAGAACTTAACATAACTTATGAGGAACTAGCAGAAAAAATCGGAGTTAATAAAGTATGGTTAGCTTCTGTTTTTGACGGTCAGCAATATGTTCCAGAAGAATACTGCAACAAACTTGCAGATGTACTAAAACTAGATAAATCAAAAACTTCTTTTTTATCTGAGCATCCTTACAAAGGTAATACTGATCCAATTCTTTATAGATTACATGAAGTTATTGATACTTATGGACCTGCTATTAAAGATATTATCCATGAACAAGGTGGAAATGCCATTATGAGTGCTATTGATTTTGGTCTAGATGTTGATGTAACTGAAGATGCTGATGGGAACCATCGAGTTATTATTAAATTTGATGGAAAGCTTCTTCCTTATGCAAAAAAAGGAAAATACCCTTGGTAAAAATATACCCAGCCAGTTCTAAACTAGCTGGGATTTTCATATTATGAAAGTATTTTACCTTAAAAACATACAGCCACATTCTTTCGAATACAGCTGTATGCTTGCCACTGGGAATATTATGGTACCTTAAGGTCGTAACGAGATGGCTTGGCTCTATCGCTTGCTATGAAACATTATACTTCTAAATGAAAAATTATTATTTTATCAAAACAATATATACATTATCCTTACTAAGGCTTTCACCTTCTTCATACATTTTTACCCTGTTATTAAATTCTTTAGCAATATTAGCTAATAAATTAATTATAGCTTCAACAGTATTGCCATCAAAATTATAAATAACCATAAACTTATAATAATTCTTAATTTCTTCACAACTAATTACAGATTTGCTTTTACTATTAAGCAAGGCATCTATATCTTTTTTAATGCCATTTTTCTGAGCAGCTCCAAATCTATTTCCACCATTTATTGGCCTATTACATTTAACCTCACATACTATGTTTTTACTACCAGAATATTCAATATCAAATCCATTATCACTCGGTTTAGTACTTTTTACTTTTTTAATAATCATATTTCTTTCATTATCATTTAGTTTTAATATTTGACTCATTTTATCAATAAACTTTAAAGTAGTATTAAAAGTAATTATATTATTAATATTGCTCAAGGCAGCTTTTAATAAATCAAAGCTTTCATCTGTCATTATAGAATAATAATCTTTCTTTTTATTTAATATAGATGACCAATAAGTATTAAATTGCTCTTTTAAATATTTTTCCTTATCAAATACCTCCATTTTTCACACCTCATTAATTACTAATAAATAACTTCTAAATTTGTATTTATTAAAGTCCTATATATAACCAGTTTTAATATAAATAAAACCTTAGACTTGTCTCCAGAAATATTATGGTATCTTAGGATTGTAGTGATAAAATTTAGCTATTGTTTTCCAATTAACTACTATGCAACATTGCTTAATACTTGTTCAGCATTTTTGATTGAATCATCAATGGCTGTTTTATTGATTGTATTCATCTCATTGTCATTCTTAGCTTTGTTTACCAAACTTACTTGACACATCTTATAAAGAAGACCAACTAACAAAACTGAATTTTCAGTAGCGATTCTTTCTTCTTGTGAAAAATCATTCCAATTAACTTTATGGATTGTATTCACAACATAAGAAACATATCTAAAGCATTCGTTGTATTTATTTCTTACAATTTCTAACGTGCTAGTATATCTTTCTGCACTTGTTTCTAATTCTGATAGATAACTACATGCTGTATTGATGGTTTTCTCAGCTTTCTTCATCTCGCTATATGCTTCATCAGCTTTATCAGATAATTTTCCACCTGTAACATTGAAAATTACACCACCTACTAATAACCCTACTCCTAAGGTAGTTGCACCAAGTATAGTAGTACCTAATGCTATTCCACCACCACCTGCCGCAATAGCTCCACCACCTAATGCAGCTAAAGTTGCATTTGTTGCAGCTGCACCACTCAATGATGCAATAGCAGTTCCTGTAGATGCTGTCCCAAGTGCCATAACTGCTGAAGTTGTTGCTCCAGCTGCTGCAAATCCACCTGCAGTACCTACTGCTGCGCCTCCTATTCCTCCAAGTAGAACTCCTGCTCCAACTGATACATTTTTCAAAGATTCTTTATCATATGTTGGCAATTTTACACCATCTTTTGTGTATTCCTTAAATTGAGGTCTATTCTGAATTTTTTCAATTGTATTAGAAAATTCCTCAAAGCTTTTAAGAATATTTAATTCCAATGTTCCTAATTTATCCATGGCTTTATTTGTGGAATCACTCTTTGCCTCAAATCTAGCAATATTCTTTTTATGCTGACTATCTGCTAATTTCATTGTATCATTAGCCTCTTTCATTTTTGCTGCACCATGAACTCCACTTCCAATTCCAGCTACTCCAGCAATTGCTGCTCCAATTCCTAATATTAATGGTAATGGCATAATATCATTCCTCCAATTCTTTTAGTTTTTTACATTCATCAGAATTGAGCTTATAATACTCTTCCAATGACATGTGGTCCTTAAAAAACAACTCATAACATTCATCTATTCTGCAAAACAAAGGTCTTTTATCATATATAGAACATAGATTTCCAACAAGGTATTTACAAACACCGTCACCTCTATCTAAATCAGCATATATTTCTGATTTAAATACATTTCTACAGCAACAGCCACAACAATCACAATTAAACATTATTCAAATATTAGTGTTCCATTCTTATTGGACATATGCTCATTGAAATCACCTTGCCATGGTTTATTAATTCCTAGTTCTTCATATGTATTTAAAAGCATTGTATTAAGTTCTTCTTCTGATTTAGCTAAACTAAATAAGCCTATCATCTTATTGTATTCTTCTGTCTCTTTTTTAAATAATTCAATATCAATTTTTTCAAGTTCACGTAAATAACTCCATAAAGCCTCATTAATTCGCTTAAATGCTTCAATATGCATCTGCAATGCATCAGCAATACCAACTCTGATGAATACTTCCTTAAGCACTAATGTTGCAAATCTAAACCATGCAACAATATTTAGTCTCATAAAGAAAGCTAAAAAATTACCACCTGATCTCACTCCTGCATCAATTCCATCCATCACACAAAGTGTTCCATCTCCAATCAAGAGCATAATACGTAAATCAGGGTGCTTCATGGTAGGAATACACTCTTTAATTGTCATATGATACTGAAATCTTTGTCTTAACGCCCATACCAAGCGAATACTTAACTCGGTTATTACTAATGGAATAGCCTGAGTTAAACCAAAGCGAAAATCATATCCTTGATTGAATGCTTGCATTGCAATTTCTGAGAAATCTTTTGTTCCATTCTCTGTAGAAAATTTGCCAAATTTACAAAATCCAAAGAACTCATAAAATGGCATTACTATTCCAGTTCCTCTTCCATGAGAACCAGAACTCCCTGCAACATCAGACATTAAATGGCCAAACCAATTTGCTATTCCACACATTATTTTCATAATAAAATTTCCACCTTGCAATTCAAATGTATCTGTGGCAACTGTAATTAACTGGCCATTTGCTATAAATGATGAAGTAGATGTAAACTGATTCAATATAGAAAAGAACAGCCCAACTATACTTGGCGAATGTGCCAATGACATCATATGATGAGTATTTGGTGCTATATTGAACAAATTACCTACATCGCTTGGTTTTCTTTGATCATAATTAACCTTAAACTTCTGCTCTAAGAAACCTATTGCACTGTTAGTATTATTAACATTGTTTGCTTTTGGATTCCACCCTAGTTTTCTTGCAAATCCCATAACAGCATTATCTACTTGTTTATCTGTCCAATTTCCAAGAACACTATCACCTGGAGTCCCTACCAAAAATATATCAACCATTCCTCCAACAGCACCACAAGCAACAGCAGCTATATAATCGTACTTATCACACTTATCCTTTTTTTGTAATAGCTCTCTATTTTCATCACTACTTACTAAAAGAGAATACTTATTTTTTTCATCTTTCATAAGCAACACCCTTTCAAATATATCGATTTTATTCTGCAATTGTAGAATGTAATTCCCTGCAAACTACTTCATAAATATCAAGAAGACTGTTAATCTTACTTAATATTCCTTCCTTTACTCCAATGCCCTGTACCAGCTTTTCCATGAAAACTTTTTCCTTTTCATCATACACCCCATCGGATTTTAACAATCCCAATATTTCTAAGACGATGATATTTTTTTCTGCTTCATTAGCACTTTTACTAATTTCCTCTAATAAACTTTCTATTGGCTCACTTGCATCTGGAACATTTTCTGGAATATTCATTTCTCTGCAATATGTACTTATCATCTCCTTCTCTTCTTTTGCAAAGACTCCATTAGACAACGCTGCATATACACACAATTTTAAGAAACTCTGTTTATTTTCATTCTGTAAATAGCTTAAAAACATACATTTATACCTCCTTAAATAATTCTCATATTTCTTTGTTTGTTAAGTAATCGTTAACATTGATAGTTCAAGCTAAATTTATTGATACCTATTAACTATCCCCTTTAGTTTTATGTCACAAATTGGGAACTATTTTCATTTAACTACATTTATATAATATTCTTTTTAGCGAATTTTGTCAATATATCGTGTAATTCTTTACTAATACATTTTGTAATTTAACATTAAACATAATAATTAAAATTAATACTTGTTTCTAGAAATATTCTAGTATCTTAGGGTAGAAGCGAGAGGACTTTGCTCTCGCTTCTTAAAAATATTTAAATTATATCTTTTATTAAATCATCATGAACCATAAGAAAAAAAATATCCTTTTCATTGAATATTTTGAAGAATGCACTTATTTTAACATCAAACAATTTGACATTAAATACTATATGAAAATTTACAAAATGTAAATGCATTCGTTTATATTCTTATATTATCTACCAGTTTAAGTCTACTGGCATTCTAGCACTTTTGATATATTTCTGTGTTTCTAAAAATACCCCTGTTGTTCCTCTGCCTGGCCCCTTAAAATTTTCTGGAATAAGACGGTTTTCAATATAATCAATTTTAATCCTTTTCATTAGTTCTGGGATCTTATATATCTCAACCATTAAGTTATACTTCCAATATTGGCAATTATATTCTTCAGCATAGTACTTTGTTATAGAAAATTGCCTCTTTGTATAAAAACTAACAATTATAGAATTATCTACCGCAACCATTTTGATACCATTAGAATTAGAACTAGTGGGTCTCCATTCATCACCTTTTTCATATATTCTTAATCCGTATATTTGTGCTTTCATAATTGTATCATAAATATTTTCGACTGTTAAATTACAAAGAAGCTTGGAAATTATTTTTATTTCCTTTTCTGTACAACCTACAATGCCCTGTTCTCCGCCTTTAGCTAAATTATAACCAATTGCTGGATTTCGTGATTGATAAAATTCTATCCAATACACCTCTCTTTTATTAAGTAATTCAAGTGTATCACATTCTTCAATAATCTCACACTGAAAGTTTTCTTTTCCATATTTTTTTTAAAGCATCCATAAAACAAGAGCCAGAGCCGTAATAATATGGGTCAAATATATTCCCTTTATGTTGTCCAATATATATTTTATTGTTAAATAAATTCGTTGTTTTATAAATATAACCATACAAATCAAAATTCTCCTCCCTTCAAAACCCCTTTAAATTCACTTCTTTTAAGTTTTAATTTAACTAAGCCAGAAATAAAGCATTTAGAAAATATGCTTAATGCTATAATCTCAAAAGGTTTTAATAAAAAATCGCTATATAGCATACATTACTACAAGTTATCCAACTAACATAAATATTATGGTATCTTAAAATCATAGCAAGAGAATTTGACTACTTTACTTACTTTTTACTATGCTAAGATTGGCACTTCAATATCTTTAATGTGTATACTTTCTATTGTTTTAGCTATTCTTTCTTTTAGATATTTACTTAGACTTTCATCACAGCAATATATATAACAACCTTTCATTCCTCTCGTCATTAATGTTTTATATGTATTTTTAATTATTTCATCTGCTAATTCTAATGCTTCCTTAGGTCTTTCTTTATATAATTTTTTTATTCCTTTTAAGCTATTATCTGTCTTAGCTCTTTTCGTAAAGTCTGTTACTATTCTTCCATTTTCATATCTTAAATCATTTCCAATTATTAATCCTATGTAATCAAATTCTAATCCTTGAGATGTATGTATACAGCCTATTTGATCTACAGAATTTTCATCTATTGCCCAAGTGCCAGTTGAACTAAAATTCCACTGTTTTTTAAAATCTCCTATCTCTATATCATTTACTGATAAATCCTTTTTACTTTTCCAATCCCAGCAATAACCTGCTAACATTCTTGATTTGTTATTTATTTTATTTTTCTCTTTTATCAATTCAAATATTTCACTAGGAGAATCCTTAATTTCTATATCATAATCAAATTCAAAACCATCAAAGCCTGTCCCTGTTTCCATGTCTAATACATTATCTATCCAATCTAAATAGCCATTTGATCCATTACATCTAAATTGTGATGTTAATTTTAATTGCTTAACCTTTGCATTATAGTATTCAGCATATTTTTTTATTTCTTCAATACTTCCTATATCATCAATAGTAACTCTTTGTTTTTCATCAATAAAAAATACAGAAACCTTTGCTGCATTTATTATTTCTTTTATCTGATTTTCTCCTTGATTTTTAAATATACCTGATTTCTTCATAAGTCTGTGAGCTTCATCAACTAATACTACATCTAACTCATTCTGTTTTATTTCTATGAAAGTTCCTGAACCCTTAAATAAATTCTTGATATATTTGTTAGTATATTTTCCTTTCAGCTTTTTTTCATATACCTGTCTAGGTGCTGAGTTTTTAGTTGCATAATATGTTACTAATCCTTCATTTATTAGCTTTACTAAAAGGTTTATTGCTAATACTGTTTTTCCTGTTCCTGGTCCCCCCTCTATTATATATACTATTTTTTTATCAGATAACATCGCCTTCTTAGCATTTCTCTTTATATCTTCAAAAACTACCTTTTGTTCATCTATCATCTTAAATTCTTCATTTCCATCTAGCATTAATGCTATTGAATCCTGTAATGATTTTGAAGGTCTAATTTTTCCATTTTCTATTTGATAAAGTATATCTCCATTGTCTCCTTTTGATACAAATCTTAAAATAAAGTTTCTTAGTTTAACTGCATCTCCCTTTCTATATACAGGAGCCTTAGACAAATATTCATCATATCTCTTATCTAAAATAGGATCTATTTCTTCATCTAGTTTTATATAATTATGTAAATAAGCACATGGATGTAATATTATATTTCCTTCTTGAACATTTTCATTATAATCTTCAATTAAAGCAGAATATGTCCATGCTTGATAAGATGGATGTACAGTTTTTCTGTCCCCTCCATTAATAAATGTTTTTACTAAAGCCTCTTCTTCATCTACAGCTTCAATCTTTTCCCACTGTTTAAGTTCTATTATTATTACATTTGATTTATCATTTTCATCCAATCCAGATATAATAAAATCTATTCTTTTTGATGTTGAAGGAATTCTATACTCAATAGCAACTGCACAATTATCATCAATGTCCTGTGTATTTAATGCCTTATACACATATTGCATAGAATTTTCCCAGGATTTAAATTCTCTATAATTTGATTTTCCTATTTTTTCTCTATAACAAGCATCTATTTCACATGCTATTGAATCATTTTCTACATGTATCATAAATTCCTTCTTAGTTGCACTATAAACTATCATGTTTTCCCCCTCAAATTAATTGTATTTTACTTTCTCTATCTTACATATAAACTTTTTTCTTAATTATACTACTATATTATCACATATAATCCAAATATATCATTTTAATCGCAACAAAAAAAGCCTCAACAATACATTTCTGTATTACCAAAGCTTTCATACTTAAACTGATAGAGAATCATCATCTATTTTCAGATACTCCTAGATCTATTATTTTAGATTAAATTTCCATTCTACTCTTTCTTTTTCATTTCCCTTTGCATACGTTGTAATTCTAAAGATACATTTCTTAAATCTGACATTATAAATTCCTCCTTTAAATTTCTAATTGTTAGTAATAAAAAAGCGGCAAACAGAATCAGGAAACATCTTGTTTCCATCATCTGTTTACCGCTGTTCGCTACTTTTTCATACTTCTGTCCGTCGGTATGTATGAACCCTATCTACCTGACTTACGGACAGTTTATATACAAATATTTACTTTATTCAAATTTGATAAGAA
>ERZ827126.1022-NODE-1022-length-30473-cov-4.490828_pt1 | contig 30473 bp, 20 predicted proteins | sample MGYA00519780_ERZ827126 | MGnify/ENA primary metagenome ERZ827126 (study PRJEB31778, sample SAMEA3449262) | human gut metagenome | biome: human gut; feature: human-associated habitat; material: faeces | place: United Kingdom | collected 2010/2012 ...
AGGTACTGGTTTCTGTGGTAGAGCATGCAAAGTTCCAGGTCTGTTCTTTCCAGCCAAGGTCACTGTAATCATCAATCTGATTATAGTCATCATCAGACTGGCTCTCTTCTGCCTCAGAATCATCTGCTGCAATTTTCGATGTCCCTGTATAAGAACTTCCTGCGAAGAGTTTTGGCAGACAAGTAGAAATCTGCGGAATATAAGTCACCATCAAAAGGACAACTACGCAGGCTGCAATCATTGGAAGCACCGCTTTGGAAATTTCCTGAAGGGTAACTTCCAGTCCTTTTTTGATTTTGACACTGATTGCAACAAATAAATTAACACCTACCGGAGGAGTAACCTGTCCGATTGCAAGGTTGACCGTTGCAACAATACCAAAAGCGACCAAATCGTATCCAAGTGCTTTGCAAACCGGAAGCATAATCGGAATAAAAATATACATTGCAGAGTTTGCATCGATAAAGCATCCTGCAATTAAGAAGATTACGTTTACAATTAAAAGAAACGTAAACTGATTATGTGCTACACTGGAAAGCAGACTTGACGCTGCCTGTGAAATACCAAATTTGGTACATACAAATGAAAATAACGAAGCACATGCTACGATCAACATGATACCACCGGTTGTCTTTGCAGACTCTACAAAGATATCTACCAGATCTTTAAATTTTACTTCACGGTAGATTACCATACCAACAAACAGACCATACACTACGGATACCGCTGCTGCTTCTGTCGGAGTAAAGATTCCTCCATAGATTCCGCCAAGAATAATAATTGGCATTAAGAATCCCCAGAATGCATCAGCAAACGCTTTTCCACGCTCTCCCCAACTTGCTTTTTTTGTTGTCGGCTGGATTCCTTTTTTACGCACTTCAATCATAATTACAACAATCAGTGCCAGACCCATTAAGACACCCGGAATAATTCCGCCTGCAAACATATCCGCAATGGATACGCCTGTAATAGAGGCATAAACTACGAATGCAATACTTGGCGGAATGACAATTGCGATAGAACTTGAAGTTGCCATCATCGCAGTTGAGAATGGAGCAGAAAATCCTCCTTCTTCTACCATTGCCGGAATTAAAACTGCACCAAGCGCAGCTACGGTTGCCGGACCGGAACCTGAAATTGCACCAAAGAAGCAGGCTACGATAACACATACAATCGCAATACCACCTCTTCTGTGTCCCACACAGGTATTTACAAATTTAATCAGACGTTTTGAAATTCCGGCTTTTGCCATGATATTTCCGGATAATACGAAAAATGGAATGGCAAGCAATAAGAATTTACTGATTCCGGAATACATATTCGTTGCTACAATTGTTAAAGAAGTTCCCGAATATAAGATTGCACATACGGAAGAAAGTCCAAGGCAAATCGCAATCGGCACATTTAAGATTAAGAATACAAAAAATGATAAGAATAAAACCGCACTAATCACTTATGCCTCCTCCTTTCTCTTTGCAAATTTAAAGTCTGTACAAAAATCGATGCAGTATTCAATAAAATGAAGAATCATGCAGCCTGCACCAATCGGTACAAAGGACCAGAAAATCCATTCCGGCCAGTTTAATACGAATGTACGTTTTCCATTTGCAAGCTGTGTCAGTACCTTATCCATTCCATAATAGAACAATATCACTGTAAAAATTACAGATAATACAGTCACTAAAATTGCAATTGGTTTTTTTGTTTTTTTTGGCAGTCTTTCTGTTACCAGATTTAAACTGACAAGCTCTCCCTCTCGGCATGCAAGAGCTGCTGCCAGTAAGGTAATCAGAACGAAAACTGCTACCACCAGTTCTTCTGTAAAAGACCAGGAACGGTGGATGACTTTTCTTGAAAATACATTTCCAACTGTGAGAACCAGAATCAAAATCGTTGATACTACTAAAATCAATTTTTCGATACCGGCAAGCACATCCATGATTTTCTTGTAGGTTTTCATCTTTTTTCCTCCTCTTGACTTAAAACCTGAAGAAGCATAAATTCCAAACACATTTGCACGTGCTGCGCGTACATAAAAGGCGAAAAAAAAGAATCCTGCCTACAGGATTCACCGCCTGTTTCCAAATTTATACATTCTTCTCGAACATTTTACTTCTTTTTTATATTTCCGTCAATAGTAATTAAAAAAAGACAGGAAATGAAATTCAAAAATTTCATCTCCTGCCTGACTCTTCACTTTTAATTAAGCAAGTTTAGATTTTGCAAGTTCTGCTAATGTAGCAAATCCTTCTGCATCGTTGATAGCCATATCAGCTAAAACTTTTCTGTTTAAGTCAACGTTAGCCAGTTTTAATCCATACATGAATTTGCTGTAGGACAGACCGTTCATTCTTGCTGCTGCGTTGATACGAGCGATCCACAGCTGACGGAACTGACGTTTTTTCTGTTTTCTTCCTGCGTAGGAGCTGGTCAGTGCACGCATTACGGACTGTTTTGCTACTCTATACTGTTTGCTTCTGGCTCCTCTGTAACCTTTAGCCAGTTTTAATACTCTGTTATGTTTTTTCTTAGCGTTCATGCCGCCTTTAATTCTTGCCATTTCTTATTTTCCTCCTTGATCTGTTGGGCGTAACTCTACCTTGCAAAAATTACATGTAAGGTAAGATTTTCTTCATGTTCTTTACGTTTGTTGCATCAACAGTAGTCTGTTTTCTCAGGTTTCTTTTTCTCTTCTGAGATTTCTTGGTTAAGATATGGCTCTTGTAAGCTTTATTTCTTACTAATTTTCCTGTTCCTGTTGTTTTAAAACGCTTTGCAGCTGCTCTGCTTGTTTTTACCTTTGGCATTTTAATTTCCTCCTTGATATTGATTCAAATGTATTTTAACGTTTAGCCGTCAAAAACATGGTCATGCTTCTGCCTTCCACTTTCGGCGCTTTGTCAACCGTTGCAATATCGGACAGACTCTCTGCAAATTCATCGAGGATGTATTTGCTACTGTTCATATGTGCCATCTCACGGCCGCGGAAACGAAGTGTTACTTTTACTTTGTCTCCCTTTGTAATGAACTTACGGGCTGCACCTACTTTGGTATTAAGATCATTGGTGTCAATGTTTGGAGAAAGGCGAACTTCCTTGATTTCAATTGTTTTCTGTTTTTTCTTTGCTTCTTTTTCCTTGCGGGCCAGTTCATATCTGTACTTTCCGTAGTCGATAATTTTGCAAACCGGCGGTTTCGCTGTCGGAGCAATTTTCACAAGATCCAGACCTGCTTCCTGTGCTTTCAGGTACGCATCTCTGGCAGACATAATTCCAAGCTGTTCTCCGTTCTGACCGATCAGACGAATTTCTCTGTCTCTGATCTGCTCATTAATCATTAATTCGCTAATTGTAGTGCACCTCCATCATTATAAAAGACTGTGTTCCCGCTTTTGCGGTGTAACGAAATCAAACTCGGCTCACCGGACCGGATTTGACTGATAACGCAAGAAAAGTGGATAGACAGACTATCCACTTAACATTGTACATAAATCTCTACACAAAGAGAACTTAAGATCAATATTGAACCGTAGTCGCGTGTTTGCGCTAGGGTGAGAGTGGATACTCTACTTTCTTTTTCTCAGACTATTGCAGTATAGCACTCTCCCATCCTGTTGTCAATACTGATTTTCGTATTTTTTCGTATTTATTTCCCGCAGCCACAGCGGAAGGAGCTGCACTCGGTTTCCTGGCAGCTGCATGCGCTGTCTCCGGCGATATGGATATCTCCGGCTTCGCATTTACAGTTGTCGTTAAAGGTACAGTTCTGCGCCTTGCAGTCGACACCGATTTTCGTACAGCCGCAGCCGGTGGAGTTGGACATCGTGCCCTCACCGCGCTCCTTGAAGCTCTCGCAGCACGTTTCCATGGAGCTTTTGGCTCCGCTTCCGCCTACGCGGATATCTCCTTTGGAACAGAGCTCGTTCTGGTTGTAAACACAGGTCATAGCGGAACAACTTAATGCTGGCATAATAAATTACCTCCTGAAATTTAGTTTTCTGCGGTTTCGCCCGCATAGAAACCATTATTTCCAAGAGGTAATTTTTTATGCCTTATTTATTTGATAATACCAGTGTCCAAAGTTTGGAAATCCTCGTGCAAGCAAAGCTTGCACGAGGATTTTTAAATTTTGGACACGCCAAAACATGAGTAAGTAGCCATTTTTCGAAGAAAAATGAGCGGAGTACGAATGTTTTGAAGATTGCGGGAGTACGAAGTACGGAGCAATCTGGTATCATAGGTGTCAATTTTTTTGACACCTACCTTATTTATTTTCTTTTGTTTCAACAGTAACCGGGCGGTTAACGCGGCTTGCGATTTCTTCTTTGATATCTGCGATAAACTGCTCCAGGCTTCTCTGGCCTTCATCACCTGCAAAACGGCTTCTGACAGATACAAGACCTGCCTCTTCCTCTTTTGCTCCGGCGATCAGCATGTATGGAATCTTCTGTCCCTGTGCCTCACGGATCTTATATCCAATCTTCTCGGAACGGGTATCCATCTCTGCGCGGATGCCTGCCTCGTGAAGGGCGTCCAGAACCTTCTTGCCGTAATCTGCGTATTTGTCGGAGATTGGCAGAACCTTTACCTGTACCGGTGCAAGCCAGGTTGGGAATGCGCCTGCAAAGTGCTCGATCAGGATACCGATGAAACGCTCAACAGAACCGTAAACAACACGGTGGATCATAATCGGACGATGTTTCTCGCCGTCTGCTCCTGTGTATTCCAGTTCGAATCTCTGCGGCAGCTGGAAGTCAAGCTGGATGGTACCGCACTGCCACGTTCTTCCGATGGAGTCTTCCAGATGGAAGTCGATCTTCGGGCCATAGAATGCGCCGTCGCCTTCGTTGACTACATAGTCAAGGCCAAGATCATCGAGTGCGCCGCGGAGACCTTCGGTTGCTACCTCCCAGTCCTCATCGCTTCCCATGCTGTCTTCCGGACGGGTGGACAGCTCTACGTGATATTTGAATCCGAACAGTTTGTAAACCTGGTCAATCAGGTTTGCAACGCCTTTGATTTCATCTTTGATCTGCTCCGGTGTCATGAAGATATGGGCATCATCCTGGTTGAAGCAGCGTACACGCATCAGGCCGTGCAGCTGGCCGGATTTCTCATGACGATGTACCAGGCCAACCTCTGCCAGACGCAGCGGCAGATCACGGTAGGAACGAGGCTCGGATTTGTAAACGAGAACGCCGCCCGGGCAGTTCATCGGTTTGATTGCATAATCTTCATCGTCGATGACGGTGGTATACATGTTTTCTTTGTAGTGATCCCAATGACCGGAGGTCTCCCACAGGCGACGGTTCAGGATGATCGGTGTGGAGATTTCTACGTATCCTGCTTTTCTGTGGATTTCACGCCAGTAATCCATCAGTGCATTTTTCAGATCCATTCCTTTTGGAAGGAAGAACGGGAATCCCGGGCCGTCCTCACTCATCATAAACAGGCCGAGCTCTTTTCCGAGTTTTCTGTGGTCACGCTTCTTTGCTTCCTCGATCATGTGGAGGTACTCTTCAAGCTCTGCTTTCTTTGTGAATGCAGTTCCGTAGATTCTCTGCAGCATCTTGTTTTTCTCGCTGCCTCTCCAGTATGCGCCTGCAAGGCTGGTCAGTTTGAAGGCTTTGACCGGCTTTGTGCTCATCAGATGAGGGCCTGCGCACAGGTCCGTGAATTCACCCTGGCGATAGAAGCTGATGACTGCGTCTTCCGGCAGATCTTCGATCAGTTCTACTTTATATGGCTCTTCTTTTTCTTTCATGAAAGCGATGGCTTCTGCTCTCGGCAGCTCGAAGCGCTCCAGTTTCAGATCCTCTTTTACAATTTTCTTCATTTCTGCTTCGATTTTTTCAAGGTCTTCGCTGGTGAGTGGAGTTTCTCTGTCTATATCGTAGTAGAATCCGTCTGCGATGGACGGTCCGATTGCAAGCTTGGTCTCCGGGTACAGTCTCTTGATTGCCTGTGCCATGATATGGGATGTGGTGTGACGGAATGCTGCTTTTCCGCCTTCATCGTTGAAGGTCAGAATGGAAAGATTGCAGTCCTTGTCGATGACGGTACGAAGATCTTCTACTTCACCGTTTACTTCACCTGCACAGGCCATTCTTGCAAGGCCTTCGCTGATGTCTGCTGCGATCTCAATGATGGATTTCGGTTCGGAGTACTCTTTGGTACTTCCATCTTTCAGTGTGATGATCATTTGCTTTACCTCTTTCTTTGTATATTTTTCGCAAGCGTGTTTCAGAATTTTTATACTTTTTACAGCAACAAAAAAGTCCCTTCTGACACGCTTATGCTGTCAAAAGGGACGATGTATTTTCATTCACCGCGGTTCCACCCATTTTGTTTTTTCAAACCACTTCATTTGACGATAACGGAATCACCGGGCCGGATTGGGGCCGCTCAGAGCTGGTCTTCGATCACGTTCCTGTTAAAACCCTTGCACCACAAAACGGGGTTTCTCTCTGTCACATTCACTGTGATTTACTCGTCTCTTCTACGCTTTGTTTTTTTGTGTTCGGTGCTTTTTGGCTCCCGATAGTTTTAGATTATATCACCCAATGCGTGGTTGTCAAGACCTGCATGGGCGAAAAATTTATTTTTCCGGCGATTTTTGTCCTGCTGTCTGCAGAGCAATTTTTTCTTTTGCTTTTTCCGGCATTTCCAGCAGGGCAAACTCGTAAAAGATGCCGTAAATATACGTGATTCCACGGATATCGCCCAGCGCTTTCGGGCGCTCGACAACCGGTCTTTCGCTCTCCTGCTGTAATTCCAGCACTTTCTGATATGCACTCCGGACGGAGCTCCAGACAAGACTTTTGCTTTTTTCTCTGCGGTTGATCCAGAGCTCTTTTGTATAGGTGCCGCTTCTGCCGTATTTCATATGGTAGGAATACGGCAGACCGGAATACGTATGGAACTCAAAATCCTGATACGCAGTAACACAGTCCCATAGGGCTTCTTCTGTCCGCTCCTTGCGGAGCCGCTGCAGGGCCTGTTCTCTTTTTCGCTGTAAGCTTTCCTGTGTTTCTTTCGTTTCTTCCATCTTGTTTGTCTTCTCCATCCTGTTTTTAATCCACCAGAAATTTATCCAGCTCCGCCGTCACGACCGGATTACGTTTTACCTGCGGATGGTCGATTTTTCTTCCCTTCGCGACAACCATTTCGATCTGGCGCAGAGCACGGAGATCTTCGAGCGGATTCTTTGCGGTGACGATGAAGTCTGCACATTTTCCCGGCTCGATCGTTCCGGTTTCGGCTCCGATTCCTGCCATCTCGGCGGCGCGGGCGGTTGCGGTGTAGAGCGCGAATATGTTGGAAACTCCGACATATTTATGGAAGTAAAAGAGTTCCCGCCAGAAGTCGTACTGTGTAATCCACGGGCATCCGACATCGTTTCCAAGGACAACGGGGATGTCGTTGGCGATGGCTTTTTTCGCACAGTCGATGATTCCCTCATTTGCGGCAAGGATTCTCGGGCCTGTCTTTTTTCCGGCTTTAATTTCATCGCGCAGCCGCGTATCGAAAGTTCCAAGCCCTCCGACGGTGCGGATCGTAGTGACACCGCTCAGTAACTCGTCTTTTGCAAATCCTGCCACCATGCGGTAGGCGATAGCGCGGGAAATACCGTTGCTCATCAGGGTTTTGACAAGTTTGGCATTGTCGCGCTGCTTCTTCTGCGGTTTTCCATTGCCTGCGAGATGGACATGCATCTCTTTCGTTCCGTTTAAAATTTTTCCATTTTTATAGGCATATTGCATACTCGATTCCCTCTTTCTGCCGAACGTATTATGGTTTATTTTATCACTCCTAAGAGAGATTCGCGATAGAAAATCTCAGATTTTTGAAATATTTTTCTCATCTGAGAGGCCAGGATGTTCACAGATGGTTTCTGCATCCTTTTATTCCTCCTGCAATGCCGCCAGATATCCCAGAATTCGTTCCTTTTTTCTGTCGGGCAAATTACGAAAGCCTTCCAGAATCATTTTCTCCTCTGTGTTTGCCGCGCACATTTCGAGATCCACTGCTTTCCGTTCGATCTCATTTTCTCCTAAAAGCTCATACGGCGTAACCTTCAGCACTTCGCAGATTTTCAGTATCTTATCCGCCGACGGATTCGTCCCCTTTCTTTTCCAGTCGCTGATGGTGCTCTGTGAAATTCCGGTTTCTTCAGAGAATTCTTTCTGGGTCACCCCGTTTCGAAGAATTAATTCAAAAATTTTTTCACTGATCATTTTGTATTTCACCTTTTCACTCAGATTTTGTTTTACTATATCACAAAATTCCCTGTCCGTCACTTCCTCCAATGCTGAAAAAACGCCTCTTCCTGCCCTGTGCGGATTCCGTATTTTCTTCTTGCGATCTAACAAAAAAAGAAATGGTAATGCCTGGGAAAAGATGCGCCATGCAAAAAAACAGCCTGAGTTCCCGTTTTTACACCGAAACTCAGACTGTTTTTATGCGTTCTGTTCTGCTTCCACTTCTTGATTGATCTCATCCTCGCTGTCGGCCATTGCCTGCAGGGTCATAGTCAGTAATTTTTCCAGCGGCCAGCCAAGCTGATCGGCGCCCCTCTCAATGACCTCTCTCGAACATCCTGCTGCAAAGCCTTTGCTCTTATATTTCTTCTTTAAGGATTTCAGTTCCATGTCTTTTGTGCTCTTCGAAGGCCGCATCAGCGCAGCTGCCCAGATCAGTCCCGTCAGCTCATCTGCTGCAAACAGAACTTTTTCCATCTCATGCACCGGCTCCACATCCAGTGTGACGCCACACTCAATGGTAATGCCGCAGCCATGGGAAACGACACCATGAATGATATCTTCCGACACGCCGCCTTCCCGCAGAAGCTCCGGTGCTTTCAGGCAGTGCTCTGCCGGATACAGCTCAAAATCAATGTCATGCAGCAGTCCGACAATACCCCAGTGCTCCTCTTCTGCCCCATAGCCAAGCTCTCTTGCATACCATTTCATCACGGCCTCTACGGTAAGCGCATGCTGAATATGGAAGGGATCTTTGTTGTATTTTTTTAATAAAGTAAATGCCTCATCTCTTGTAATTTCACTCATGCTTGATTTTCTCCTTCCCTTTTCTCTTTCCAGAATCACCTGGATTGGATTTGAATTATAATTTCGTCCATTATAATCCTATATTCATAGCGATTCAATAGGTTTATCAAGACTTTTTTTGTACATCATATAAAAAGGCGCCGTTCCCTCACCTTTCAGAGAGAGGGCACAGCGCTTTTCTTATTTTTCAAATTCTACACTTTACAGCAGTTTCGGTTTCAGCCGCACATCGAAGCTGATTTCGGTTTCTTTCAGCTGATATTTTTCCAGCAGCATCGGTCCGCAGCTTGCCGATCCGATCCCGGCCTGGCGGTAGTCGATGCAGAAAACAGTGCTTCCGCACGGCCGAAGCTCATAGTTGTGGGCTTTCGCGGTCAGCTCCTCCTGCGTGTAAATAGATGCCTGGAATGAGAAGGTTTTCTCGCCCACTGCCGTCAATACCGCACGATCACTGGCAAGACTTGCATAATCGCAGTCGTAGTGGCTGCCGTTCTCCTGCGGGCGGATATAGTCCTCCTGCTGTTCTGCCGGTGTGCTGTGGAAAACGCCGTGATAGCTTGCCTGGTGCTTATCCACGTAGCTCTCCACCGGGCCGAGGCCGCAGTAGGTCAGTTTTGCAAACGATTCCGGCAGGAACAGGCGCAGGCCAAAACGCGGCAGAACCGGGAATACTGGGTCTTTCTTTGCTTCTACATGGACATCGGTCGTTCCGTCGCTGTAAATTGTCCATTTGATCACACCTGCAAGGATCCGCTGCAGAGCCGGAGACGAAATCGAATAGCTTGTCTCGATCTCCACGCAGCCGTTTTCTTCTTTTGCCGTTGTCTCATACGCCCGCGTCACGGTGCGGTCATACTGCGCACGCATCCAGGTATTCTTGATATTGCGGTCATTGTCTGTCGGCGCACGCCAGATGTTCAGCTCCATCGGGCGGTCGAGCAGATTCTGGTTGGCATAGCACATTTTCTCGAACAGGCCGGTGAACTTATTATAGGTATAGCTGAACTGTTCCGTCGATACCGTCAGATAATGATCGTCCTCTTTCCATCCAAACGAAGCCGTTCCCTCCGGGCGCTTCATCATCTCTTTTGCCTTCTGGTTCTGATTGTCTTTCGTTTTCACCGGAACTTCTTCAAATCCCAGTTCGAACTGCTCCGGCAGCACCTCAGTGGCCTGTTTCTGATACCAGGTAACCTTCAGCGCACATTTTCCCTGCTCCGGCACGGAAATGGCAAGCGGAATCGTCTTCTCACAGCCTGCCGCAAGCTCCAGCAGTGCTTCATCTGTAATCTTGCCGCTCTCCGTCACTTCGCCGTCCACAAGCACCTCATAGCCGAGCACAGCGTAATCTTTCAGATTCACAAAATTCATATAGTTTTTGATGGTCAGTGTACCCTTTTCGGCATCATATCCCGTCACGCGCACCGGACGATACACGTTTTTAAATTCCATCAGCCCCGTATGCGGTGTGCGGTCCGGATAAACAAGTCCGTCCATGCAGAAGTTGCCGTCGTGCGGATACTCGTTGTGGTCGCCGCCGTACGCGTACATCTTCTTTCCCTCGATCGTTTTTCCCATATCAATCGCGTGGTCGCACCACTCCCAGATAAAGCCGCCGCACATCTTCTCCTCGCTGTGGATCAGTTCAAAGTAATCTTCAAGATCTCCCGGGCCGTTGCCCATCGCATGGCAGTATTCGCACATGATATACGGCTTATCCCCGTACTCAACCAGCTCTTTTTTGATCTCCTCGAGTGATGGATACATGCGGCTGTAGAGGTCGAGGTTGCTGTAATCGTATTTCTTCGGATCATCCACATACCGTGCCGACTCATAGTGCGTCAGACGCGTCGGATCAAATTCCTTCGTCCACTTTAAGGCCGCCTCGAAGGTACAGCCGTATGCGCACTCATTTCCCATCGACCAGATGACAACGCTCGGGCGGTTTTTATCGCGCTCTACGCAACGCTGTGTGCGGTCTACGGTTGCCTCGGTAAATACCGGATTGTTCGCAATTAGTTTATTCCAGTTCTTCGCATACTCTTCCCAGCTCGTGTAATTCGCATAAATTGCCTCTGTGCCGTGGCTCTCATTGTCCGCCTCATCGATGACATAAAAACCGAGACGGTCATAAAGCTGATAACAGTACGGCGCATTCGGGTAATGGCTGGTCCGGATCGCATTGATGTTGTGCTCTTTCATTACCTTCAGATCTTTTTTGATCTGTGCAAGGCTGATTGCAAATCCCGTCACCGGATCGCTGTCGTGGCGGTTTGCTCCGTGAAATTTGATCTTCACGCCGTTCAGGTACAGCACACCGTCCTTCGCGTGGATCTCACGGATGCCGACATGATCCGTGATCACCTCACCCGCCGTCTCCAGCACCAGCGTATACAGATACGGCTCCTCGGCATTCCACAGATGTGCATCTTTTACATGCATCTGAACCGTATCGCCGCCAAACGCTGCCTCTGCCACAAGATGATTTTCTGCATCAAACAGCTTTGCCGTTCCTTCCTGCGGTTCCCCGTCATTCCAGGTAATCGCAATCGAAACTTCTCCATTCTGGTACGATGCGTCCGGCGCTGCCTTTACAAAGTAATCGCGGATGCCTTTTTCTGGTCTTGCAAGCAGATAGACATCGCGGAAAATGCCGCTCATGCGGAATTTGTCCTGATCCTCGAGATAGCTTCCATCGCACCATTTCAGCACCAGTACGGCGATGGTGTTGGTGCCATCTTTTAAGAAGTCTGTTACATCAAATTCACTCGTAGAATGAGACACCTGGCTGTAGCCGACGAAGCTGCCGTTCATCCACACGTAGAAACAGGAATCCACGCCCTCAAAATTCAGGAATTCCCTCGGTGCTTCCTCCTGTTTTTTCCACTCGAACGTTCTCACGTACGCACCGCACGGGTTCTCATACGGCACATACGGCGGATCCACCGGGAACGGGTAGCGGACATTCGTATACTGATGGTGGTCATGGCCATAATTCTGCCAGACGGACGGCACCGGAATCGTCTCGAATGCAGAAGTGTCGTATCCTTCTGCGAAAAACTCCTCTTTTACATCGTAAACACTGGTAAAATAGCGAAATTTCCAGTCGCCGGAAAGCAGGAAAAAGCGGTCCGACGCCTCCCGGTTCTCCACCAGATCCTCCATGCGGCGGGATGCCGGAATGTAGTAGGCACGGTTCGGCATGGTATTCACATGCAGGTGATCGAAATCTTCGAAATATTTTGGAACAATCATCTCTTTTTAAGTCCTCCTTATTCTGTCTTTTGTTTCCAATATCGGCACCGAAACACACGCAGTCCCGGTGCCGATCAGGTTTTCTGTTATTCTTTTACTTTTTCCATGCAGGAAGAACGCCTTCGTAATTCATGCCATAACCGTAGTCATAGTTATGTCCTTCGCTGTCAATATAGGTTTCCATATCCAACGCACGGTCCTCACTCTGCTCCTCAACCGCATCCATATCCTTCGGCATCTGGATCGGCAGACGACCGGTCGGGTTGTAACCGCCGAAGACAACGTCGAGCACAGCGGCTCTCGAAACACCGAACTCTGCGATGATCGCATCGGCTTCGGCTTCAAATTCATGCATCACCATCGGGTTGTTGACGGTTGCGCAGACGATCACCGGCTTGTCGCCCATCGCGCGGCGGCATTCGAGAATATTGTCGAGATCAGCCTCGTTGTAGGCAGTGTTTGTCTTTCCAAGATAGCTGCGGTTCGTGAAATTCTCGCGGAAATCACCGCCGGCAATGCTCACCTCACGCGCTTTTTTCGCCGTATACGGGCGGTACTGCAGTGTAATCGGCAGATAGCCGTTGCCGCCGTTCGCAAGATCTTCGGTGGAATACGGGTTGCATGCCGGGCTTTCGATAAATACCAGCGCCACATCGGCCTCCTCCGGTGATGCCACGCGTGTACCGTACTTGGACGGCAGTCCATCCGGCAGCGGATCTTCGGTTTTTGCCGGCAGATCGATGCGGAAGAACGCTTTGGACGGTCCGATCTTTCTCTCCGGAATATAAACCTTCAAACCTTTCTTCAGCGGCAGCACACCCTTCTGTCCTTCCGGTGCACGTTTCGCACTGTTTTTCAGCAGGACGATGGATTTCTGCTGTGCCTCATAGCCATGGCGGCAGAACTCTTCGCATCCTACAATCTTTGCGGATTCTTCCGGATCAAGATACGGGTCCTCAAACAAGCCGCAGTGGAAAATGTTGATCAGAAGACGTTTGGCGGACAGCTCCATGCGCTCACGCATCGCTTTCTCGCCGTATTTCTCACAGCCGATCTTATATGCCTCGACAATCGGACCGGACTCGCTGTTTCCGCCGAACTGGTCAACGCCGTTTGTGATCGCCAGCAGACACCGTTCTGCCTCGGTCATATCCTGCACGCCGTAGCAGCGGCTTCCAAATCCCTCAATCGTCTTCTCCGGATCCTGGGTGATGCCCCAGTCGGTGCAGACAATGCCTTTGAATTCATATTTTCCGCGCAGCAGATCCTTGATCAGGTACTCGCTGTAGGAGTTTCCGACGTTCTTGCCGTTTTTCTTATCCACGCCGTAGGATACGGTGTAGTACGGCATAACCGCGGATGCGCAGTCGGTCGGTCCGTCCAGGTGGAAGGCTGCCTCGGTAAACGGTTTTAAATGCTCCTCAAAATTTCCGGTCGGATAAACGGCAAACTGTCCGAATGCATAGTGTGCATCGCGTCCGGCCTCTCCGGTGCCGCCGCCCGGCCAGTGTTTGACCATCGTGTTGACGCTGTCTTTTCCCCAGCCGTCTGCTTCCCCTTCCGTTGTCTGCATACCGTCACAGTACGCTTTGGTAAGCTTTTTGGACATCTCCACTTCTTCGCCTAACGTATCGACAAAGCGCATCCATCTCGGCTCGGTGCAGAGGTCGATCTGCGGTCCGAGTGCCGTTGTGATGCCGAGTGCCCGGTATTCACGGGAGGCATCCTTTGCAAACTGTCCGGCTACTTCCGGGTCAAAGCATGCTGCAAAGCCGACACCCTCCGGCCATTTGCTGATCTCGCTTCCGCCGCTCTTGAACTCTGCGCCGGAATCCTTTGCTCCGTTCCGCGGATCAGAGGAGAGGTTGATCGGAATACCATACGGCAGTGTCTCTGCCCGTTTCTGCAGCTCATTGCTCCATTTTGCGGAAATCTCCGGGCTTTCCACGTTCGTCAGCAGGATATGGCGGATGTGCTCGTCCTCCAGAAATTCTTTCTGCTGATCGGAAATCGCATACGGCTCTTTGCCGGATTCGAGATACGTTTTTCCGTCAAACGTTCCCTGGAATGGTCCGCCCGGCATCGGCGGTACCGCCTGGTGCGGCGAGTACAGCATAAGGCCTGCAATCTCTTCAATCGAAAGACGACCCGCAAGGTCTGCCGCTCTCTCCTCATCGGAAAGACGCCAGTCCTCGTACGGCAGCAGTTCGCCGGTTTTTGCAAGATCTTTAAAGTAATATCCATCTTTTTCCAATACCTTTACACCGGACTCCTCCGCCCAGGCAATCGTTTTTCCGTCTGCCTGTGTGATGCGGTGGATTCCGTTTTTCGTTGTTTTCTCCATAAGTTTTCTCCTTTTTCCTGCTGCATTTATTTCAGTGTAAATACCGCACTGTTTTCCGTCGTGCTGCTGTCACCGACAAATACGGTAAACGTTCCAGGCTCGCTTCCAAAAGTTCCGTCGAGACGGTAGTAGCGCAGATCTTCTTCGGTAATATAGAAGGTCACTTCCTGCTCTTTGCCCGGAGCAAGCTCTACTCTTCGGAAGCCTTTCAGCTCTCGCACCGGACGAACCACATCGGAATAATCATCACGGATGTACAGCTGTACAACATCACAGCCAGCCGTATCACCTGTATTTTTCACGGTCACATGCGCTGCAATTCTGCCGTTTTTATCCATCTCGTTCTGATCCAGTGTTACCGCGGAAATATCAAACGTGGTATAGGAAAGTCCGTAACCAAACGGATACAGCGATGCATTCGGAATGTCAAGATATTTGGAGCGGAACCGCTCTTTCATGCCCGGCAGATTCGGTCTTCCGGTGGAATACTCGTTGTAGCTGACCGGTGCCTGGCCCACGCAGTACGGGAAGCTCATCGGCAGATGGCCGGACGGATTTTTCTTTCCGGTCAGAACATCCACAACAGCGCTTCCGCCCTCGGTTCCCGGGAACCATACCTCGAGAATGGCTTTTGCTTTAGCGCTGATTTCCCGCAGATCCAGCGGGCGGCCGTTGAACAGAACGACAACCACATTCGGGTTGACGGCCAGCACTTTGCGGAACAGCTCCATCTGGATTTCCGGCACATCGATCATGGCACGGCTGGTCGCCTCGCCGCTCTGCAGATAATGCTCACCCATCGGCATTACCACGAGATCGGCCTCTTTTGCTGCCTGTAGTGCGCTCTGCTCCATGGCAGCAAGCTCTTCCTCACTGTATTTTTTCGGTGTCGTCTCGGTAAATCCGATCAGCTCCACATCGTTTCCGATAACCGGGCATCCTTCTGCATACGTGGTGCGTGATGCGTCGAATACTTTCTCGGCTGCTTCCTGAATCGTCACGCAGTCCTTACTGTCGCCGGTGAAGGACCAGCTGCTCTTGATTTCATGATTGTTGGTATACGGGCCGACAAATGCGATCTTTTTCGCAGTGTCGAGCGGCAGTACACCGTCGTTTTTCAGCAGGACGAAGGATTCCTCCGCTGCTTTTTTCGCCAGTGCACGATGCTCCGGGCAGAGGTTGTATGCTTTCTCTTTCTCGGCATCCGCATCTTTATATGGATTTTCAAACAGTCCCAGTTTGTTTTTCAGCTCCAGAATCCGCAGGCAGCACTCGTCAATCAGATGCTCGTCCACTTCACCTTCTTCTACGAGACGGCAGAGGTTTGCGGCGTAAACGGATGTCATCATATCAATATCCACGCCTGCCTCCAGCGCTTTTTTCGCTGCATCGGCGGCATCTTTCGAGCTTCTGTGGGCAACGGTTTCCAGAATGGCTGCAAAGTCAGAAATCAGCACGCCGTCAAATCCCATCTCGCCGCGCAGGATATCGCGCATCAGCCATTTGTTGGTGCTCGCCGGAACGCCGTTGATCGTGTTAAATGATGTCATCACCATCGCTGCGCCCGCATCAATGCCTGCTTTGTATGCCGGAAGATAGAATTCACGGAAGGTATGCTCTGAGAGCTCTACGGTGTTGTAATCTCTTCCTGCGACTGCTCCGCCGTAGCCTGCAAAGTGTTTGATGCAGGAGGCAACTTTTCCCGGTGTTTTTAAATCATCGCCCTGGAAGCCTTTTACGATCGCCTCGGAAAAGCGGCTGTTCAGGTACGGATCTTCGCCTGTGGATTCCACGACACGACCCCATCTTGCATCGCGCACAAGATCCACCATCGGGGAAAAAGTAACGTGAAGTCCGGCTGCGGATGCTTCTTTTGCAGCTGCGGATGCGCATTCGCCGGAGAGTTCCGGATCAAAGGTGGCCCCCTGCGCCAGCGGCGCCGGGAAAATCGTCTTCATGCCGTGAATTACATCCATCATAAACAGCATCGGGATGTGATGCGGCTGTTTTGCCATATAGTCGTCCTGCAGTTTTTTCATCGTATCGGCACCGGCTGCACCGAGAATGGAACCGGCCATCTCCAGGTCCTCTTTTCCGATTCCCATGTCATTTGCCGGGCCGGTCAGGACGCTGTTTTCATCCCCGAGGTAAAATGCTCCGCTTAACTGAAGCATCTGATCTACTTTCTCTTTCAGCGACATATCCGCCAGCAGTTTTTCCAGATCTGTCTGTTTCATTGAAAAACCTCCCTGTTGTTATTTTCAGAATTTTCCTGTTTCTTATATCATTTGTTTCTATTTTACGGCATAACTCTGCATAAAACAATCACTTTTTTTGACCTTTTCCTCAACGATTTTAACAAAAAAAGCGGGTTCCGCCGTTTTTTGATTTTCGGCAGAACTCGCTCCCTTTTTTATAATTTAATTCCTTTTAATGCCGCGGCAAACGCATTGTTCACCGGCTCTTCTGCCTCTTTTTTCTGTTTCTTCATATAAGCTGCCACATCGCGCTTCGTCACGCCGCCGCCCTCTTTTTTGCGGCGCTCTTGGAATTTTGTCATGCGCTCTTTGTGGCCGCAGGTGCAGACAAACGTCGCATCCTCGCCCTTTCCGATCATCTCCATGCGCTTATGGCAGACCGGGCATCTCGCATTCGTCGTGCGGGAAACCGTCTCGCGGTAGCCGCACTCTCTGTCCTGGCAGACGAGCAGTTTTGCGTTCTTTCCATTCACCGCAAGCAGCCGTTTTCCGCAGTTCGGGCACTTCTTGTTCGTCAGGTTGTCGTGGCGGAACGTTCCCTCTTCCGTCTTGATCTCATCGATCAGTTCCACCGTGTAGCTGCGGATCTCCTTCATAAACACATCGCGCCGCTTCTTTCCCTTTGCAATGTCGTTTAACTGCATCTCCCAGCTTGCCGTCAGCTCCGGCTTTTTCAAATCCGCCGGAACCAGCTTCAGAAGCTGGCGTGCTTTCGAGGTCAGATAGATCTCATTGCCTTTTTTCTCCAGCAGAAAGCTGCGGAACAGCTTCTCGATGATATCCGCACGGGTCGCAACCGTTCCAAGGCCGCCCGCCTCACCGATCGTTTTTACCAGGCTGCTGTCGCGGTTTTCCATGTAGCGGACCGGATTTTCCATCGCGGAGAGCAGCGTGCCTTCCGTGAAGCGTGCCGGAGGTTTTGTCTTTCCTTCGCGGAGACTGATCTTCGGCTGCCCGATCTTCATGCCTGCCTCCAGAAGCGGCAGATTCTGCTCCCGCACCTCTTCTTTCGCCTCATCCTCTTCGTCGTACCGGTTATCCTCGTACGCCTCCTGCCAGCCTTTCTCGACCATGCGCTTTCCGCGCGCAGTAAACCATTCCTTTTCGATGGAAGCCTGGATCACCGTCTCTTCATATACACACGGCGGCAGCAGTACCGCAAGAAAACGGCGCACAACAAGATCATAAATGCGGCGCTCCTCGTTCGAGAGTGCGGATAACTGCACGTACTGCTCCGTCGGGATAATGGCATGGTGATCGGAAACCTTCGCATCATTGACAAATGAGAGCTTTCCGTTCAGCGGACTGCGCTTCGCCTGCTGGGCCAGTGCTTTGTACGGGCCGATGCTGACCGCATCCAGCCGCTCTTTTAACGTCGGCACAATATCTTTCGTCAGATACCGTGAATCTGTCCGCGGATACGTAAGGACTTTATGGGTCTCATAGAGGCTCTGCATCAGATTCAGCGTCTGTTTTGCCGAATAGCCGAACCGTGCGCTCGCATCGCGCTGCAGCTCCGTCAGATCGTAGAGCAATGGCGCTTCTTTCTGCTTTTTCTTCTTTTCTACGTTCTGTAAGACAAGCGGATACCGTTTTGCATTCTCTGCGATCTGCTTTGCCTTTTCCGGATCGGAGATTCTTGTGCCGCCCGATTTTTCATCTTTCCAGGTGTAGACCACACCGCCCGCCGCGGCCGTCACCGTGTAATACGGTTTCGGGACAAATTCACGGATTTCCTGCTCGCGCTGTGCGATCATGGCAAGTGTCGGCGTCTGCACACGGCCGCAGGAAAGCTGTGCATTGTATTTACAGGTCAGCGCCCGCGTCGCATTGATGCCGACGAGCCAGTCCGCCTCGGCACGGGAAACGGCAGCGCGGTAGAGATTGTCGTACTCTTTCGCATCCTTCAGATTGGCAAAACCCTCACGGATCGCCTTGTCCGTCACAGAGGAAATCCAGAGACGCTTACACGGCTTCTGGTTATGTGCTTTGTCGAGAATCCACCGCGCCACCAGCTCACCCTCGCGTCCGGCATCGGTTGCAATGACAATCTCATTCACATCCTTCCGCGCAAGCTGTGTCGTCACCGCATGGTACTGTTTTCCCGTCTGCGGAATGACCTTGATCTGCAGTTTTTCCGGCATCATCGGCAGAACTGCCATATTCCATTCCTTATACTTTTTGTCATAGTCTTCCGGATCTTTTAACGTCACCAGATGGCCGAGCGCCCAGGTAACGATATACTTGTTTCCCTCCAGCGCTCCGTTTTCTTTTTTGCTGCACCCCAGTACGCGCGCAATGTCGCGTGCCACGGATGGTTTTTCTGCAATTACCAGAGTTTTCATAAAATGTCTGCTCCTTTTATAGCTCTTTATACTGTTTTACAATTTCCTCCCGGTCTTTTCCGAGAATGAAGTAATAATCAATCTGTCCGTCCCCTGCGGTGTGAAGATACGTTCCAAACGTCCGTACATTGCACAGCAGTGCCGTCCGGGACGCGGCGGCCGCAATGCCGTAGCCGCGGTTCGAAACAAACAGCGGCATCCGCGCCTGCTTTCCGCCAAAAGAGACGTAGCGCGCCTTCGCGGTCAGATCCAGCCACTCGGTCGAAAGAATGCCTTTTGCTTTCAGCTTTTCGGAACCGCTCCAGTCGAAGAACGTCCATGTCATGCCGCCGTCGATCATGCGCGGCTCGTCACGCTTCTCGGAAAGGATTGGTTTGTTGTCCGGCGTCAGGAACTGCACCGCGCCGTCCTTTTTTTCTACCATGACGCGCAGCTTTTCCGTCTCGACCAGAACCGCCGTCTTCGATTCTTTCGCACTCCACGGAAACGCGGTATCTGCCTTCGGCTTCCAGTACGTGTCCTGCACTTTTGCGGTCACACCCTTTACGAAACTGATGCGGATCACCTCTGGCGTGATCGGGGTGATGCGTAAGATGCCGTACATGCTGGCAATCTCAACCGCCGATTTTCCTTTCTTCGCCCATTTCACCGCACACTTGATCTTCGAATGGCCCTTGATGCGCAGCAGCTCGTTTTCCGGGATTGCACCGAAAGCGTAAGGTGAGGTATTCAGGCGCTCCGTCTTCTCGGCTTCTCCTGGTACCATACCTGCTCCGCCTGGTCTTTTTGCACTCTGCACTCCGGCCGTGCCCGTTCCATATTGCATTCCTGCCTGTGTTCCTGCACTCCGTCTGCTTCCCGGCGCTTTGCCGCCTGCCTTTCCATGATAAGCCGCACCAGCAAAAATAGATGACACCCCTTCCGGTGCACGCTGCTGCATTGTCTTTGCGGCAATTTCTTCTCCCGTTTCTGCCGCAGCCCTCCGCGTTGCCGTACTGCCTTTTGCCATCACCGCTGTTCCGGTCGTGCTTGTATTTCCAAGCGCCATTCCCGGCCTCTGCTCCGGCTTGATCACAATCCGTTTCGGTCCATGGCTGTTCCGCTCGTCCATCTCCTGAATGCCGATCGCGCGGTTCTCCTCACGCGCCTCCTTCTGCGTCAGCGAAACCTTCTCATACTCTTTCGCCTTCGTCAGCGTCTCCATGGCAAATTCCTGATTGTGACGGCCCTTCGGCGCTTCTTTGGCAAGGATTCCCGTCAGTTCTCCTGTATACAGCACCGCCAGCTCATGCAGTGCCCGCGTCGCCGCCACGTAAAGCAGCTTCACCTGCCCGTCATTTTCAGGATATTTTTCTTCCGTCGGATCAAGAAGCAGCACCGCATCGAACTCAAGACCTTTCGTATATGCCACCGGGAGCACCATCACGCCCTCGCCGAACTCTGCCGTCTCGAGATCCTCCTCCACAACCGGCACGTATTGTTTCAGCTTCCGCGCCGTATCCGCCGCTTCTGCCTCATCCCGGCATACAACGGCAATCGTCTCATATCCCTGCGCCTGCCATGTCTTGATTGTCTGAACACCCGCGGCGAGCAGCGCCTCTTCATCGTCAAATGCTTCTTTCCGCACCGCCGTTCCGTGCCGCAGCACCGGCTCCACCGGATAGATCGCAAAGTCCCCATGCCGCAGAATCTCGTTTGCAAAATCGGAGATCTCCACCGTATTCCGGTAACTCTTCCGCAGAACGCCGAACGCATCGTACGTGCCGGTCAGAATCAGCTTTTTCAGCTCCTCCCAGTCGTTCAGGCCGTAGGAAAAATGGATATTCTGCGACGTATCTCCCATAATGGTATACGTACAGTCACGCAGACAGTAATGAAGCACCTGGTACGCCATCATCCCGAAATCCTGCGCCTCGTCGATGACCACATGGCTCGCCTCGCGCACGGGATCGTTTTCCTTGATCCGCTTATAGAGGTATGCCAGCGCCGCCAGATCATAGACATCAAAGGAGTTTTCCGGCACTTCCACCGCTTTTCCTTTCTCCTCCTGCTGCTCCAGAAACTGTAAATAGAGATCAAAAATGGATCCCCGCCATTTTCCATCTCCAAAATATTTCTCGTATTTCCGCTTCAGCGCCTTTTTTTCGCGCGCCGGAAACGTCACTTCTTTTCCCGAAACCTCGTTCTCAAATTTTGCCAGCAGGATCTCGTTCAGCATGCACATCTTTCCTTCCATGGAAAGTGTGGACTGCTCCCTGCAATAGTTATCAATATACTCGGCGTCCAGAAGCAATGTTCCCGTTTTTTCCAGCCGCACCGGCTCCCGCGGAATCTGCTCTGCCTCGTACGTACGGCAGAAATTTTCCAGATCGAAAAACCAGCCGCTTCCGCCCTTTATGCTGTTTTTCTCATCCGCGCGGTCGATGGTGTGTACCGTGTACTTTTCTTCGTCCCAGTCCTCGTACAGAAGCCGGATAAAAAGCTGCTCCATCGTCATCTGACGGATGCCGTACACATCGAGTTCCGGCAGAACGCTGGTAATGTAGTTCAGCAGAATGCGGTTGCTTCCAATGATATAGAAATCCTCCGGCCGGAAGTCCTCCTCGTAATTATAGAGGATGTACGAAATCCGGTGCATCGCCACCGTCGTCTTTCCGGAACCAGCCACGCCCTGTACGATCAGATTCGTCTTCGGGGATCTGCGGATAATGAGGTTCTGCTCCTGCTGGATCGTCGCAATGATCTCACCGAGCACCGCTTTTTTGTTCTTCGCCAGATACTTTGTCAGCAGCTCATCGTTCGCTACCACATCGGAATCAAAAAAGTCTTTCAGATGGTCATTTTCAATCTCATACGTCCGCTTTCTTTTCAGATCAATCGAAAAAGTACCCTCTGAACTCACCGTATAGCTGCACGGCCCGGTGCTGTTCTCATAATAGACGGAGGAAATCGGCGCCCGCCAGTCCAGCACAACCGGTTCCGCCTTCTCATCGGAAATGCCGACGCGCCCGATGTAATAGGACTCTAAAAACGAAAGCCGCGGATCCTGAAAATCAATCCGCCCGAAATACGGCTTCTTTCTCGCTTTTTCCAGCCGCGCCATGCCGTGCTGGTACGCATTCAGCTTCGCCGTCGCGTTGTTCCAGAGCGCCAGGCCTTCCGCCTCTTTTGCGTCATACGTCTCCATCAGATCCGCCAGATCCTCATTCGCCGACCGGATATCCGCCTTCGCCTGTTCCAGATTCTGCTCGGCAATCCCGATCACCTTCGCAAGCTGTGCTTCCTCCTCTTCCCTCGTAAGTCCGGGAATCTCTGATTTTCTGATGCTTCTTTCCAGTTTCTCTTCTTCCACTTTGTGCCTCCTTTTTTACGAAAAACTTCTTCTACATCAGCCCGTTCTTTTGATTCTCTTATTTCCATCCCAATAGACTTTATTTTACCATGCACACGTCTCCCCGGCAAGATACTTCACCCGCTTTTTCGTGCATCAAAAAAGACACCATGCATCTTACACACAGTGCCTTTCCGACTTTTTTTTCTTACTGAAGGTAATCCTTAAATTTCTTTTTAAATGCTTCGATATCGTTCGTATGGGCTTCTACAACCGCATCCGGATTTCCGGCGATCATCAGGACACTCATCAGGGATTTCGCATCAAAGACGCATCGTCCTATTTTTACGTCAACGTCGTAATCCAGGCGTTTCACCATATTTACAAATTCTTCTACACTCTCTACTTCATCAAACTTTAACGGTAACGAAATCATATTTTCTGCATCCTCTCTGCTTTTTGGTCTTCTTTTCATAATTTTGAATTTTTTCTTTTATTTCCTTCAAAATTGATCAAAAACTTACACGATATCCCTTTTTTGCTGTTTTTTCTGAAAGTAGTAATGAAATCGCCTTCATTTTCGACTGACACTAAAATAGCATACATCTGTCTCACTGCAAATATCCGTTTTAGACAAAATTCGACGTAGTTTTACAGCAATTTGCTCATATGTTCCGTCTGATTCGTTAAGTTGTTTCTTTTCCGGCACTTTTTTCGTCTGATCTGACGGGCCGGAAGGCCTTACTTGAGAATCACTCTCATGAAAAGCTATTCGCTGAAAATAATATTTCGGATCTTCCGGGACAGGGTGTACGTTCCGGCATCTTTTTTCTGGGTCATCATCAGAAATGTCATATTCTGCTCCGGCACGACTTCCATGTAGCATCCAAGCCAGCCGTCCCAGCCGAACTCACCCTTGCTTCCCAGCGTTACCGCACGCGTCGGATCTACCAGAACACGCATCAGATTTCCGTAGGAAAATCCTTCCAGACCGATCCAGTTATCAAAGCCTGCCTGCTGTGCCGCGCTTAATGTGTGGCCTCCCAGAAATTTTACCGTCGTCGGACGGAGAATCTGTACACCGTTGTAGGTGCCGCCGTTCAGCAGCATCTGCGTAAATTTCGCATAATCGTCGATGGTAGATGCAAGGCCTGCTCCGCCTGCCTCATATGCCGGGCGGTACGCCATATCGTTCTGAATGCCAAGGTTATTGTCCAGATAACGGACGGACGGCTGTCCCTCCCTGCAGTCATACACCTTCGCCAGACGATCCTGCTTTTCTGCCGGAACCCAGAAATCGGTATCGTTCATGCCGAGCGGCTCGAAAATTTCTTTTTTCAGAAAATCCCCAAAGCGCATGCCGCTTGCCACCTCAATCACCGCACCTACGACATCCGCCGACGTTCCATAACTCCAGGACTGGCCCGGCTGATACAGAAGCGGGACTTTTCCAAGACGGTTTGCAAATTCTACTGTACTGATCGTTCCGCCGTTTTCTTCCTTAAGTCCGTGGATCACCTCCTGAAAAAGTGCATCGGTCTGCCGTCCCGTCTCATCCGTTCCGCCGTACGTCAGCCCGGATGTCATATTCATAATATCCTCCAGAAGGATCTCCCGCTCCGCTTTTTCTATCTTCCCATCCGCTGTACATACAACCGGGTTCCGGAAGCCCGGCAGATACTTGCTGACCGGATCCGCCAGATCGACGATTCCGCGCTCTACCAGAATCATCATGGCCGTCGCGGTAATCGGCTTGCTCATGGAGTAGAGACGGAAAATATTATCGCGGGAAACCGGCTTTTTCGCTTCGATATCCGCATATCCGCTCTCCAGATAAACCTGCTCCTCTCCGTCTTTGATCACCATCAGAAGACAGCCCGGTGTCTCTCCTTTTGCAACAGACGCATCCATCACCTGCTGCAGTCTTTTCTTTATCACCTGTTCCATGGTATGTTCTAACCTCCATCTAAATTTCATTGTTTTTTCCTATTTTACCTCTCTTTTTGCCCCCTGTCATCTTTTATCTTGCTTTTCTTCTTCTATCCTCATTGTCTTTTTTTTCTGAAATCTTACAACTTTTCTGAAATTAAGAAAAACCATCAAAAACCATCATTGCCCTATTCCGAAAAATATGCTATTCTATATGTATATATATTTATGAATCTTCAGCTATTTAGAAAAACGAGGTGAACATCTTGCTGAAAACGAACGAATCCGCAGAAAATTATTTGGAAACCATTTTAGTCTTAAGTCAGAAAAAACCCGTTGTACGCGGTGTTGATATTGCAGAAGAACTTGGCTTTAAAAAATCAAGTGTCAGCGTTGCCATGAAAAACTTAAGAGAAAAAGAGCAGATCCGCGTAACGCCGGAAGGCTACATCTACCTGACCGACAGCGGACGCGCGATCGCAGAGATGATCTATGAGCGCCACCAGCTCCTCTCCCGCGGCCTGATGAGCCTTGGTGTTGATGAGCAGACCGCCACGGAAGATGCCTGCCGCATCGAGCATGTCATCAGCCAGGAAAGCTTTGAAGCGATCAAACGTCATCTGCACATGACTGCCGAAAAATAAGCATGACAAAGAAAACGCTGCCGGAGTTCTCTTCTCTCCGGCAGCGTTTCACTTTCCGCCCGAAAGTCTCCCATTTCTTTGCCGGAGCCTTTCGGGTTTTCTTTTTACAGCATAAAAGTATACGTTCCGCTTCCCAGTTCCACGGTATCCGCCGGATCCTGCGTGTTTTTAAACAGGGTTGCCGTTGTATTGACCGGAATCGTAACCTGATACTCTATTTTGTCACCTTTCCGCTCCCATCCGGCAGAAATCACGCCGTACGGGCTGTCTACGGAACCTTTCATAAACTCGAGCGTGCCCGGCTGCGGCTTCAGCAGAATGTGCTGATAACCCGGTTTTGTCTCGTCTCTCTGGATACCAAGTCCCGTGTGATACAGCCAGGAAAGAACGCTTCCGAGAGAATAATGATTGAACGAGTTCATCGCATTCTGTCCGCCGAAGCCTTTTTCCTTCGTGTAGGAATCCCAGTGCTCCCAGATCGTCGTCGCTCCCTGGGTCACCGGATACAGCCACGACGGGAATGCCGTCTGCAGCATCATCTTCCAGGCATCCTCCACAGCGCCCTGCTCGGTCAGCATCTGGTTCAGAATACCCGTTCCAAAGAATCCCGTTCCGACCGTATAGCCGATCGCTCTCGTCTTTCGGATCAGATGCTCTCCTATTCTCTTTCTGTCTTCTGCCACATCATAAGACAGTGCAATTGCATACGAGCACTGCGTATCACACAGCGTTCCGTCCGCATTGCAGGTCTTTCCGGAATCCGGAAGTACAAATGTCTCATTCCAGAATTTCTTCACCTTCGCAGCAAGCGCCTTATACTGATGCTGCTCCTCTGTTCTTCCGAGCGCACCGGCAATCCGGCTCATCAGATCGGCTTCTTTATAATAGAATGCATTCCATAAAAGCAGCAGATCCGTCTCTTCCGGTGCCAGCCAGTCGCCAAGCGGTCCGATCGCCGGATTTACCTTCGTTCCCGGCAGACCCTTATCCTTCATATAGTCCATATATTTCTGCATGCCAGGATAAAATTTCTCCAGTGTGCGGATATCCCCATACTGCTCATACAGTTCCCACGCCATAAAAATACTCGCACACTCATACGTAATGCCGCCGAATCCGCCGCCCACCGGTGCAATCTCCGGGTACTGGCCTTCCGGTGTCTGCAGATCACGCATCGCCTGCAGGTTCCGCTCATAGAATTTCTTCAGGCTGCTGTTGTTGAGCGCCGTATGGCAGAAAATATGCGTATCGCCCGCCCAGCCCATGCGCTCATTTCTCTGCGGGCAGTCGGTCGGAATGTTGATAAAGTTGCATTTCTGTGACCAGGAAACATTCTCGACAAACCGGTTCAGCAGTCTATGGCTACTCGTAAGGCTTCCATGGAATTCCGTCACAGAAGAATACTGAAGACTCTCTACTTCTTCCAGCTCCGGCGCATGCTCCACACCGCTGATCTCAATATAGCGGTAGCCGTGGAAGGTAAACTTCGGCTGGAACACCTCTTCCCCGCCGCGGCAGATATAAACATCCGTACTCGTCGCATCCCGGTAATTTTCCAGCATCATCGTGCCTTCTTTTCCAGCATACTCCGGCAGATCCGGATAAAGCACCTCCGCATAGCGGATGATGATCTTTGTGCCCGCCTTCTCATGCAGTGTAATCCGCGGTACACCGGCCATCTCCTGTTCCAGATCGTAGAGATACACACCCGGGAACAGCTCTTTTCTCGTCTTTGCCGTTCTCCGGTCTACAATCCGCACCGGCGCATCGTACTCACCGATATATTCCGGCTTCTGCTCATGAACCGCCGGCCAGGACCGTCCAAAGCCCGGCATCGTGCAGAACTCTTCGATCATGACGGTATCCACAACAACTGGCTTTTCCCAGGTGCTGTCATCAAACTCCGGCAGAGAATAAGTTTCGTAAACCTCTGCCCGGCGCGCATCGTACTGCTCTCCGGCAAAGTAGCTGGAAAACAGGTAAGGACCTTCTCCGAAATACTTCCAATCCTCGGTATTTGTTCCAAAGACCTCGCGGCTGCCGTCCTCGTACTTCATGACAACCTTGGCAAGCAGACTCTCCTTGTCTCCAAAGTAATTGAAGTTCTTCACCACAAAGGTCTGTGCCTCGCTCCACCAGCCCGATGCCAGCGTCACGCCGATTCCGTTTCGGCCCGGTTTCATCAGCCCTGTGATATCGTATGTCTGATAGTTCATTCTGTGGTCATACTGTGTCAGACCCGGACGCAGCAGATCTTCCGTGATCTCCTGTCCGTTGATCCGGCAGTCGTAGATACCGCGCGCAGTAATATAAAGGCGTGCCGATGCCAGTTTTTTCTCTTTCTGGCAGGAAATACACGACCGCAGCATTGGAATTGAATGATGGGACGGATCTGCCGTAATCTGGCTGTCTTCTACTTTAAAGTATCCGTTTTCCACCGGAATCTGATCCGCAAAGATACTTTTTCCCCCATCCAGCCGTCCTTCCGGCGTCTCACGAACAATTTCCGCGGATGGTTTTCTTACGTTTCTTACAGTCAGATTCTTAAAATATCCTGTCGTCCCTTTTCCTGCATAAAATCCGATCTCATTCAGTCTCGGATACGGCAGCACATCGTTATTTCCTCTCGGATTCAGCTGGCGGCCTGATACTTTCGTTCCAAAAAATCCATGCTCTTCAATGGCATCCACGAGAATGCCGTCGACATAGGCGTATGCCACATTGCCGTCAACCTCTACGGTCAGCTTATGAAAGGCATCGGCATTCTCTGGTGTCAGGATTTCCTGTGTTTTCTCTTTCCAGTTGACCAGTTTCGTAACGGCAAACGGTTTTTCCGCTGTATCCTCCGGCGCATAGCCCACGCGGTAAATTTCGAGGCGTGCATCTCCATCCTCAAGGCACACAGCATAACGGATATAGTTCTCCCCTTCCATGCCAAGCTCATTTTTCGTATGATCGTTCAGACGGAAGTCATTGGCTCCAAAGACGATACACGCTTCTCCCTTCCCTCCTTCCATCCGAAATTCACTCTCGATCGTAAAAACACCGCGGTTTTCCGCGCATACCGTCGCATGCGGTGCGCCGATCCACTCAGCTCCCTCCCATGCTGCATACAAAGAATCCATAAGGCCTGTCTCGAAGGAACTTTCTGCTTCTGCTTTTCCGCCGTGGTTATCCCACACCTCTGCTTTTACCTCATATTTGGTACAGGGCTACAGTGCTTCTCCTTCATAACCAATCCCTGTTGATACGCCGGTTTCCATTTTTCCGCTGTCCCACACAGTATCTTCTCCGGTGCGCACAACGATCCGGCATGCGCTCTGCATCAGATTCTGTTCTCCTTCTTCTGCCGTCAGCAGCCAGGAAAATGCCGGTTTTTTCTCATCCAGCCCGATCGGTGCCATCTGATCTTCAATCAGAATTCTCTCTATCTTCATTTGGTAACCTCCCATTGCAAGTTTTGCCTTCTTTGCTGATTGTATTATACCGTCCAGCAGCTATTTCTGTTAAGATCAGTTTTTGCCCAAAAAAGCGTCTTTATTTGCATCTTTTCCGGTGTTATAATAAAGGAAATTACGAAAGAGAGGTACCATCAAATGAAAGTATTATTAATCAACGGAAGTCCTCACGCAAAAGGCAGCACTTATACTGCCCTGCACGAAATGGAAAAAGTCTTTACAGAAAATGGTATTGAGGCGGAAATCGTACATATCGGAAATAAAGATATCCGCGGCTGTGTTGCCTGCGGTGCCTGTTCCAAGCTCGGAAAATGTGCTTTTTCCGATATGGTAAATGAGGTTGCTCCGAAATTTGAAGAGGCTGACGGCCTTGTTGTCGGAAGTCCGGTTTATTATGCATCTGCAAATGCAACACTTATTGCTTTTCTTGACCGTCTGTTCTACAGCACACACTTTGACAAGACCATGAAAGTCGGCGCTTCGGTTGTCTCTGCACGCCGCGGCGGTCTTTCCGCTACCTTTGATGAGCTGAACAAATACTTCACCATCTCCGGCATGCCGGTTGCTTCCGGCCAGTATTGGAACAGTATCCATGGAAATAATGCGGACGAAGCACAGCAAGATCTCGAAGGCCTGCAGATCATGCGTACCCTTGCACGGAATATGAGTTTTCTGATGAAGAGCATCCAGCTCGGAAAAGAATCCTTTGGTCTTCCGGAAAAGGAACCGCGCGTCGGCACAAACTTTATCCGTTAATTTATCTGTTAAGCAAGATGCCGTCTTTCAGACTTTTTTCTATGTCTGGAATACGGCATCTTTTATAGCTGGAAGAAATTTTATACACGAAAAAAGCCTGCGAAAGCACAATGTCATTAACTTTAGCAAAGAGCAGAAATCGTAAGCATTTATAAAACTATGATTCCTGCTTTTTGTTTGTATATGGGCATACTTATCCCCTTCTCTTTGTACTCGTATTTTTTAGCTCAGTACGCTCTTTTATGGGTATTCGAATATTTTCCTGCTAATTGCCCTTTCGTTCTGGTATAATGCCGATCAGGACGAATGGGAACAAGATTTTTACTGATATCTTCATATATTTGCTGAAATAACATATTTTTCTTTTGACCATCCGTTTCAAGAAGTATATAAATCAGATCATTTTTTAAGATTCCAATACTAACAGTCTGATTGATCATCATTTTATGTTTTCTGTTCGCTTCTTTCTGATCCAGTTCACGCTCTGCATCTAATATGATATCTTCAACTAAATTGCTCAGATATATAGTGCTGTATATATCTTGTAATAACAGAATAGGTTTTGTTCCTGTAAAATTCTCTAACTGTAACCGACTCTTTAGCGTTTCATACGCAGTCTCTATCCCCCACCTCATATGATATAATTCTTTTATTTCTTCTGTATGAAATTCAGTTTGTGAAAGATTTGTAGCCAAAACTTCTAAACTTCCGTTTTCTAATAGGATTTTTACCATACGCAATGAAATTTCACCTAATTCTTTCATACGTTCTCCATCTGGCGTTCCCTCGTAATGTCTGATTCTTGACTTATCAAGTTTTATTTTAACTAGCTGATCCTTTTCTATTAAACTGTTTTGCTCTTTTTTGTAATCACTGCTTTTTAAACGTACGATAAATTTAATATCCTTATCCATCATATGTATAAACGCTGGCGTAGAAGGATAGCCTCTGTCCATGATAATAACATAGGGAATGCTGCCTATTGTTTCCGGTATTCGCTCCATCTGTTTTTCGGCCAGGCGCATTTCATTAAATTTCACCTTATTACAGTCACTTTCCAGTATCATACGATTCATTACATCATAA
>ERZ827126.1038-NODE-1038-length-29694-cov-5.409258_pt1 | contig 29694 bp, 28 predicted proteins | sample MGYA00519780_ERZ827126 | MGnify/ENA primary metagenome ERZ827126 (study PRJEB31778, sample SAMEA3449262) | human gut metagenome | biome: human gut; feature: human-associated habitat; material: faeces | place: United Kingdom | collected 2010/2012 ...
GCCTTAGGAGCGATCATTGTTACATCTACGTTCTTAGGTGGTTTGATGCATCCGAAGTGAATGTTGAAACCATGAGCGAACATTAACATGTTTCCTTCCTCAAGGTTTGGCTCGATGTCTTTCTTGTACATATCAGCCTGTAACTCATCGTTGATCAGGATCATGATGATGTCAGCCTGTTTTGCTGCTTCAGCTGCTGTGAATACTTTGAATCCCTGAGCTTCGGCTTTTGCCCATGATTTACTTCCTTCATAAAGACCAACGATAACATCGCATCCGGACTCTTTTAAGTTCAGAGCATGTGCATGTCCCTGGCTACCATAACCGATGATAGCGATCTTCTGTCCCTCTAATACTGATAAATTACAATCTTCCTGATAAAAAATTCTTGCTGCCATTATAGCATACCTCCTAAAAAATAAATGATTTTTTATTTTCTTAAACAAGGGGTCGCCCTTCCACCGGGCTCGTCTCTGTTTAATGTCTGATTAAAATGTGTTACTGTTTGTCCATTATAATATATCAATTATAATGTGTTGATGTTTCCTTCCTGATCAATGACTGTTACATCCTTGATTCCTCTCTGTAATCCGGTAATACCTGTTCTTGCAAGTTCAAGAATCTCGTAACCTTCCAGAAGTTCCAGAAACGCATCTACTTTTGAACCATTTCCTGTCAGTTCCACCATCAGGGAATCCTTCTCTACATCAACAATCTTCGCGCGGAATATATCCGCCACAGATATGATCTCCGTTCTCTCCGTCTTATTCGCCCGAACCTTCACCATGATCAGTTCGCGATATACCGAATCTTCCGGATGAAGTACTTTGATCTCAATGACATCTTCCAGCTTTCTGACCTGCTTTTCGATTTGCGATAAGATCAGCTCATCTCCGCTGGCCACAATGGTAATTCTGGTAAATCTCGGATCTGCCGTAACTCCGGCAGTTATACTGTCGATACTGTATCCTCGTCTGCTGAACAGTCCGGATACACGGCTTAATACACCGGGATTATTGTCTACCAATAATGAAAATACTCTTTGCATATTGCACCTCTTTTCTATCATTTATAAAAAACAGAGTGCGTTCTGTTTTTTTATAATAACAACTACTTCTTCTTTTGTCAAGTATTGGCACCCATATTTTTACATTTTTCACAAAATGCAGGATTACCGCATTATTTCAGGATGATCCCGGCAATGTCTTCCGGCGTCCCGGCAACGTATACTGCGCCTGCTTTTTCCAGTTCTTCACGGTTGCCGAATCCGTATAATACCCCCATACAGTCAAGCCCTTCCTGCTTTGCCCCAAGCACATCATGTTCACGGTCACCGATCATCAGTATCCTCTTCTTATCCTGCATCCGGCAGGTATCAATCAGATATCCGATCACCTCTGCCTTACTGCCTCTGCCTCCGTCCAGTTCCATACCTGCCACATATTCAAAATATTGATCCAGGTCAAAATGTTCAATAATCCTTCTCGCATATACTTCCGGTTTGGACGTCGCAACAAAAAGTCTTTTTCCTGCTGCCTTCAATGCCTTTAATGATTTTTCAAATCCGGGATACACCGAACACTCAAAAATCCCCGTATCCTGATAATATTCCCTGTAATACTCCACCGCCTTCCAGCTTTTCTCATCGTCAAATCCATAGAATCTGGCGAACGAATCGGTAAGCGGCGGACCGATGAATTTATATATTTTTTCCCGTTCGGTCTCTTCGATTCCGAATTTCTCCAGCGCATACATCACCGAATTCGTAATTCCCGGTGAAGAATCGATGATCGTGCCATCCAGATCAAAGAAACAGATATCATACATTTTATCAAGCTTTTCTTTTTCCATATTCTCTACCTGCCTGCTTCAAAAAAATACCGGAGCCGTCCTTCTGCGTTTTTTCCGCATCCGTCACACCCCAGTATTATTATAACCGTTCCATCTATACTTTTGCAAACTGTATCATCCAGAGAAGCAGAAGATGCACCGGATAAAATCCGTAGAAAAACCATTTTTCCCAGCCGTGTGCTGTTTTGTCTGCTTTGTTATACATACACTGTATAACCACTCCCGATGCTGCCGGCCCGATACAGGCACATGCAGAATGTATGAGCGCACTCTCCAGCCCGCAGTCCGCCCTGTATGACAACACATTCAACAGAAAGAAGAGTCCCACTGCTTTTCCATATGCCAGTGATACTTTTTTCCTGTCCCCATATGCATTTGCAAACAGCATCGTAAATACCGGTGCCAGAAGTGCCCAGTCCGTCCAGAGCGAACAGATTACCAGCACGCACAGCCATAACATTTTCTCCCCTTTATGTTTTACATGATCTGCAACCCACACCACTCCCAGACATAGAAGAAGGCTGAACATCATGTTCAGGTTCGTCTGTTTCAATGCCAGCATGAAGGGGATCTGTGAAAGGATCCCGAATACAAGCAGCCGCAGTGCATAGTTCTTTACAGATCTTGTGTAATGATATCCTTCCACAAGGAAATAGCACATAGTAATGGCTGTAAAATACCCGATATCAACCATAACTTCCTGCCCTGTACTGCCTTCTTTTAAAAATATATAGGCAAAATGATTACAGAACATAGCTGCCATTGCCAGATATTTTATTGCATTTCTACTCATACTTCCCTCTCCATTTTCATTCTTCGATATTTCTGATAAATCCGACATAGGTCGCTCCAAAATAAACTACATATACGCCAAAGAATAGGGCGAATGAAATTGCAAAATACTGTAACACCGGTGTACTGACTCCTGTATAGAAGTTAAATCCGGCACCCATATACACCGCTATGATCCCGCTGATCACTGCCGAAAGGATTGCCGGACACAGATAATACCCGGACAGCTGACGGAATACGGTCTGTTGGATCTCGCGTCTTCCAAGGCCGATTTTCGAAAGCACCTGGTAGCGGAACCTATATTTTGCCGAATCACTCAGCTGCTGTACCGATAACACCGTCAATGCAATACACAAAAATACCAGCCCGATATACATACATGGGAATGTGATACAACTCATCATATATCTGACCTCAGCCGATGCATTTTCCTGCACAAGATTCACCGCAGCATATGTGACAATGGTATCCGTACCATAACATACATTATCATCGTCTTCTTCCATGTATGTATGACCGGCATAATCATGTTTATCTGACAGATCATCCAGCTTATTCTGCAGGTTATCCGGCACTTTTTTCTTCACACTTACCGCAAGTTCCGAATAGTACGGTGTCATCTGCTGTATCCGTTCATCCGGCACAACGATGATATAATCACCGCCGTTATGTCCGTCCTGCGAAAATGATTCGGTGCAGATCTTCCTGCAGGTCAGTGTCTCTCCTCGGTCCTGAAGCTTCACGCCATCCGTAAAATCTCCGGTTTCCTTATACACTCTTTGCTTCATCTGAAGGATATATTCATTTTTTCCAAGCGTTTCCGTGGAATATCCCAGCATTTTTCTCAGATGATTGTAATCACTCAGCCCCATATATGTATCATATCTGCAATATGCATCATCATCGGAACCTTTACGTATCTTTTTCTCATCCGGTGTTCCGTCTTCTCTGCGGTACTCATCTCCAAAATACCGCAGATGCGTATACAGCCATGTATTCATTGTGTTCGTATGATTTTCATAAATACGGTACACGCACGAATCCTTTACACCTGCTTCTTCTCCGACAATATGCAATTCCTTTGCAAAATCATATTCCGGATTCTGACTGTTCACCTGTACATCAAATGGAAATTTCATCTCTAAAACCTGATTCTGCCAGTCCGTAAACATTAATGCAACCGAGCACCCCAGAAATGCGACCATAAAAAGCACCGTAAGTGTTCCCATGGTAAACCGCATCGTTTTCAATTTAGATGCAAACTGACGCAGCAGGAACAGATTCTGCCCCCGGTAGACCGCATTTCCTTTTTTCCTCACATAGCAGATGATCCATGCGGAAAGCCCTGTATAAAACACATACATTGTAATAAACAGACCCGTCAGAAATACTGCTGCCCCTCCCGGCGACTGTATATTTCCGCTCAGTATCCAGACACCGAACGCAAAGATGAACAGAATGGAAAACGGCAGTAATAACCGCTTTATTTTTTCATTCTTTTCTTTTAATTCCTCATTCTTCTGATTTTCTCTCATCAGATCATGAATGTTCATCTTGCGGAATTTCCGGCTGCACCGGAACAGTGCCAGCAGATAACATCCTGCAAAGCAGCACACAGTCATAAGGAAACAATATCCATTGAATTCCAGATGGGGTCTTAGTTCCACCTGTATGACACTATAAAGGACAACGAGCAGCACCTGCTGAAGCAACATTCCAAGGCCCAGTCCTATCACAAAGGAACACACACCGAGCAGCAGATTTTCTTTCATATAAAGCCCGGACACTTCCTTTTTATTCATTCCGATCAACAGATAGATACCGAATTCACGGCTCCTTTTTTCCAGCATGAACCGTACCATATAATTGATCAGCCATGCAACGATCAGTACAATAAAGAATGTGGCAATACCGATCATCGCTGCCATTATCGCTGCCATTTCATACATTTTCTGAAGATCCTTCGAAAAAATGATACTGTTAAATGCAAACATCAATGATACCACAAATGTCATCGTCAGCACATACACCAGATAATCTCTGGCGGAACGTCTGACATTGCGCAGTGCAAGCTTACCGAACATCTGACAGTTCACCTCCTGTCAGAGATAATACATCCAGGATCTTATTCAGAAATTCCCGCCTTTCTTCCACTCCTCTTACCAGTTCATGGAATATCTTTCCATCTTTCAGGAAAAGAATACGGCTGCAGTAGCTGGCTGAAAACGCATCATGTGTAACCATGAGGATCGTAGAGTGCATATCATGATTCATCTTGCGGAATGTTTCGAGCAGCATCTGTGCCGCTCTGGAATCCAGCGCACCGGTCGGCTCATCTGCGAGGATCAGTTTCGGACGATGAATCATCGCTCTGGCACAGGCACAACGCTGCTTCTGGCCCCCGGATACCTGATAGGGGAATTTATCCCGGATTTCTTCGATATCAAGCAGCTTCAATATGTGATCACATTTCTCTTGGATCTCTCTTTTACTCTTGCTGTGCAGCGTCATTGCCAGCACAATATTCTCTTCTATCGTAAGTGTATCTAACAAGTTGTAATCCTGAAATATGAATCCCAGATTGTCTTTCCGAAATTCCGCCAGTGCCTCATCACTCAGCTCCGTAATATCCGTTTCTCCGTAGTATATATGCCCTGCAGTCACACGGTCAATCGTAGACAGCATATTCAAAAGTGTTGTCTTTCCGGAACCCGATGCTCCCATGATTCCCACAAATTCTCCTTTTTGGACGCAAAAGCTTACCCTGTCTACCGCTTTGGTGATGTTCGTATCACTTCCGTAATATTTTTCCACATCACACACCCGAATCTCTCCATCCGGGATTCTGCCTCCTGCCAGGATTCTGTCTGTTTTTTTCTCTGTTGTCTTGCCATGCTTTCTTATTCTTCTCATCCATATCATCCTTTCCGGTCTTTTTGTAATACTCTTTTTCATCTCTACTTTATCCGTCCGGACCAGAAAGATGTATCGATGTATCTTTCAGTTATCTTACATTTTTGAAAGATAACTGCTGACCGGAAATGTAAGGATCATCTTCGTGCCTTCACCACGGACAGATTCCGCCTCGATGGCAATTCCAAGCTTTTCACACAGCCGTCTGCACAGATAAAGCCCCATCCCCGTAGATTTCTTACCATTTCTTCCATTGGAACCGGTAAAACCTTTTTCAAAAATTCTGGACATCTCTTCTTCCCGTATTCCGGTTCCGTTATCTTCTACGATCAGCCGGACACCATGACCGTACCTTTCCGTGTATATATGAATATACGGATGAACCTTTGGATTCTCACTTTTATATTTCACACTGTTCAGCACAAGCTGGTTCAGTATAAAAATGATCCACTTCTTATCGGTATATACAAAATCAGGGCACTCCACTTCCCCGCGCACTCCGTTACTAATTAGATAATACTTATTTTTCATCAAAATTTCAGAAGCCGCCTTCCCAAGGTCTGTCTCTTCAATCATATAATCTTTGTATACCTTTTCCATTCTGGCATAATACAGAACCATATCTACGTCATTTTCAATCCGTTGATTCGCAAGACCGATCTGTCTGGTCACTTCGTCTTTATGATTCTCACACGCAAGCTGGATACTGGTAATCGGTGCTTTAATCTCATGCACCCAGCTTTCGATATAATCCCGATAATCATTCTGTTCATCTTCAAGCATACGGATCCGTTCGATCACAGATTTATTCGATCGTCTGATCAACTCCCGGTAGATCCGATCTTCCAGATATGGTGAAGCTGGCAGCAATTCTCCAAGCAGATATCTCTGATCTACATTTTCCAGAATATGTTCTGCCCTGTCAAAATATTTCTTCCTGCGATAATATCCTGTCACAATCCATATCCCAAGGATGATCCACCAGAAAATGAGAATCAGTGCAGCTGCGTTTCTGTTATACCCTGTAATATAGAAGAACCCCATCAGTAATATCATACACAGGAGGTGCAGCAGACATATCAGAATCTTATCTTTTATATATTCCGAAAATCTCATATGCGGTACCCCATTCCCCGTTTTGTCTCAATGAAATCCGTCACTCCGATGTCAGCCAGTTTTCCTCTGAGTCTTGTAACATTCACACTTAATGTATTGTCATCTATGAAGACTTCATTGTCCCACAGATATTCGATCATATCCAGTCTCGGAACAATCTCCCCCTTTTTCTGATATAGAAGATGCAGGATCTTCAACTCATTTTTCGTAAGATCTGTCTTTTTTCCTTCATGCTCTATGCAGCCTCCCACAACATTTAGGATTACACCTTTATATTCCATGTTCAAGGCATTACCCCTTGATTTCTCTGTATTTTTATTAGTAGTTCTTTTTAGTACTACGCCTATTCTTGCCAGCAAAATCGGTGGATTGAACGGTTTTGTGATATAATCATCTGCCCCTTTCAAGATTCCGGTCAGTTCATCCATGGAATCTGTCCGGCTGGTCAGAAATATGATTGGAATATCTGAATGTTCTTTCAGCTTCGTACAGATGTCAAAGCCGCTTTCCCCCGGAAGATTCCAATCCAGGAGTACCAGATCCGGTGCCGGTATCATGCTGCATATCTGCTCTGCCGTATCTTTAAATTCTTCGATTATCTCTGCTTCATAAAAAGCATTTTCCAGGAGCTGTTTTAATTCCTTTCGGATACCCGGATCATCTTCTACAATAACAATCTTCATGTCGTTCTCCTCATGATGTTCCTTTTATAATTATACTGATAAATACAGAACAGATTGTAGAAAATACGCTTTTGCATTTTCCACAATCTGTTCATTATAGCATATAACATACGTTGAATATGTTTGTATTATTTCACAAGCAGTGATGTTCCAGTCATCTCAGCCGGCTGTTCCATACCCATCAGTTCGATCAGTGTAGGAGCAATATCTGCCAGGCATCCGTCTTCTTTCAACTTGTATGCAGGATCTGCGTTTACAAGGATGAATGGTACAGGATTGGTTGTATGTGCTGTAAATGGCTCTTTTGTCTCTTCATCGATCATGTACTCTGCATTACCGTGATCTGCACAGATGAACATCTGTCCGTCAGCTTCTTTTAATGCTTCGTAAGCCTTTCCTACACACTCGTCAACTGCTTCAATGGCTTTTACAGCAGCCTCGATCACACCAGTATGACCTACCATGTCAGGGTTGGCAAAGTTAATTACGATAACATCATACTTATCAGACTTGATTGCTGCAACGAGCTTGTCACATACTTCATATGCACTCATCTCTGGCTTCAAATCATAAGTAGCAACCTTTGGAGATTTTACAAGAATTCTATCTTCTCCTTCATTTGGTTCCTCTACGCCGCCATTGAAGAAGAATGTTACGTGAGCATACTTCTCTGTCTCAGCGATACGTGCCTGTTTCTTGCCGTTCTTGGCAAGGAACTCACCAAATGTATTAGTGATTTCTTCTTTCACAAATGCGACCTGTTTATTTTCGATTGTAGCATCGTATTCTGTAAAGCATACAAATGTTGTCTTGATTCTGTCTCCTCTGTCAAATCCGTCAAAGCTGTCGTCACAGAATGTTCTTGTGAGCTCTCTTGCTCTGTCCGGGCGGAAGTTGAAGAATACTACGGAATCATTTTCTTTGATCGTTGCAACCGGTACGCCGTCCTTTGTTACTACAAATGGTACAACGAACTCATCCGTTACATCTGCGTCATAAGAAGCCTGGATTCCTTCTGTTGCAGAAGCGGCTGTCTCGCCTTCGCCTGCTGAAAGTGCCTTGTAAGCCTTTTCTACACGATCCCAGCGGTTATCACGGTCCATTGCATAATAACGTCCGGAAACACTTGCAACCTCTCCTACGCCGATTTCTTTCATCTTAGCTTCTAACTGCTCTACATACTCTTTTCCTGAAGCCGGTGGTGTATCACGACCGTCAAGGAAGCAGTGTACGTATACTTTCTCAAGTCCCTGTCTCTTAGCCAGTTCCAGAAGGCCGAAAATATGTCCGATGTGGCTGTGAACACCACCGTCAGATACCAGCCCCATCAGGTGCAGTGCAGAATCATTCTTCTTGGCATTCTCACATGCAGCCAGAAGTGCTTTATTCTCAAAGAATACACCATCTTCAATTGCCTTTGTGATCTTTGTCAGTTCCTGATAAATGATACGTCCGGCACCCATGTTCATATGACCAACTTCTGAGTTACCCATCTGTCCGTCCGGAAGTCCTACTGCAAGTCCGCTGGCATTTCCTTTTACACATGGATATTCTGACATCAGTTTATCCATAACAGGTGTTTTTGCCATAGCAATTGCATTACCTTCTGTCTTTTCATTCAGTCCATAACCATCTAAGATCATAAGTACTGTTGGTTTCTTACTCATTTTTAATATCACCTTTCGTCTTAAATATCACTTTTACAGCATAAAACCGCAGGAAGCAGTCAAACGAAAGCCTCCTGCGGCTGATTTTCTAAATCTTATTTGTAGTTTACGATCTTTCCGAAATCAGCTTTCAGAGATGCTCCACCTACAAGTCCGCCGTCGATATCAGCCTGAGCGAATAACTCTGCTGCATTTCCAGCGTTTACAGATCCGCCGTACTGGATACGGATAGCTTCTGCTGTAGCTTCATCATATACTTCAGCGATGCATGCACGAATACCAGCGCAAACTTCTTCAGCCTGCTCTGTAGTAGCTGTCTTACCTGTTCCGATAGCCCAGATTGGCTCGTAAGCGATCACTGCTGTCTTAGCCTGATCAGCTGTTACATTCTGGAATCCAACTTTCACCTGCTGGCGGATGAAATCCATTGTTACACCCTGTTCTCTCTGCTCCAGAGTCTCTCCACAGCACATGATTGGTGTAATACCATGCTCGAAAGCTTTCAGCATTTTCTTATTTACTGTCTCGTTTGTCTCTGCAAAGTATTCTCTTCTTTCAGAGTGTCCAAGAACAACGTATTTTACTCCTGCATCTGTAAGCATAGCCGGAGAGATTTCTCCTGTATATGCTCCGCTTTCTTCAAAATACATATTCTCAGCACCAACCTGGATGTTAGTTCCCTTTACAGCCTCTGCTACAGGGATAATGTCGATTGCAGGTACGCAGAATACTACGTCTACATCTTCATTAGCTACTAATGGTTTTAATTCTTCAACTAAAGCTACTGCTTCACTTGGAGTTTTGTTCATTTTCCAGTTTCCGGCTACGATTTTCTTTCTTGCCATCTTTCCAAATCTCCTTATTCTATTTATCATTAGCTGCTGCTACACCCGGGAGTTCTTTTCCTTCAAGGAATTCAAGAGAAGCTCCACCACCTGTTGAAATGTGTGTCATCTTATCTCCATATCCCAGCTGGTTAACTGCTGCTGCAGAATCTCCTCCGCCGATGATTGTTACAGCGTCTGTGTCTGCAAGTGCTTTTGCAACCGTTTCTGTTCCTTTTGCAAATTTAGGCATCTCAAAGCATCCCATTGGTCCGTTCCATACAACTGTCTTAGCATCTTTTACTGCATCGCTGAAGATCTTAGCTGTCTCTGGTCCGATGTCGAGTCCTTCCCATCCTTCTGGGATCTCTCCAGCTTTTACTACCTGAGTATTTGCATCATTAGAGAAATCATCTCCGACAACGTTATCTACAGGAAGAAGGAGTTTTACACCTTTGGCTTTTGCTTTTTCGATCATGTCAAGTGCATACTGGCAGTAATCTTCTTCCAGAAGGGATTTTCCGACTGTTCCGCCCTGTGCTTTTGCAAATGTATATGCCATTCCTCCACCGATGATCAGAGTATCTACTTTGTCAAGAAGGTTCTCAATTACAGAAATCTTGCTTGAAACTTTTGCTCCGCCAAGGATTGCTACGAATGGTCTTTCCGGATTGTTGACTGCATTTCCAAGGAAATCAATTTCTTTCTGCATAAGGTATCCAACAACTGCTGTATCTACGTATTTTGTAACTCCTACGTTAGAGCAGTGTGCACGGTGTGCTGTTCCGAATGCATCGTTAACAAATACGTCGCAAAGAGAAGCGAGATCTTTACTGAATGCATCTTCATTCTTTGTCTCTTCTGCTCTGTAACGTGTGTTTTCAAGGAGGATAACATCTCCATCTTTCATCTCAGCTACTGCTGCTTTCGCATTTGGTCCAACAACTTCCGGATCAGCTGCAAATTTTACTTCCTGTCCAAGGAGTTCTGAAAGGCGAACTGCTACAGGAGCAAGAGATAATTCTGGAACCGGCTGTCCCTTTGGCTTTCCAAGATGAGAGCAAAGGATAACCTTTCCGCCATCAGCGATTAATTTTTTGATTGTAGGAAGTGCTGCAACAAGACGATTCTCGTCTGTAATCTTTCCATCGATAAGTGGAACGTTGAAGTCACATCTTACAAGTACTTTTTTCCCTTTTACGTTAATGTCATCTACAGATTTTTTATTAAGCATAGTACTGCCTCCTGGTTATATATTTTATAACTGCAAAAAGGGTCCGGCCCAATAAGACCGGACCCTTTGTGAGTCTTAATTCATGCTCTAAATTATGCTAATTCAGAGAAGTATTTGATTGTTCTTACCATCTGGCTTGTGTATGAGTTCTCATTGTCATACCAAGAAACAACCTGAACTTCTGTAGTTCCGTTTTCCAGTGGAAGTACCATTGTCTGAGTAGCATCGAATAATGAACCATATCTCATTCCAACGATATCGCTAGATACGATTTCATCTGTGTTGTATCCGAAGGACTCTGTAGAAGCGGCTTTCATAGCTGCGTTGATTTCATCAACTGTTACATGTCCTTTTACAACTGCTGTAAGGATTGTTGTAGATCCTGTAGGTGTTGGTACACGCTGAGCAGATCCGATTAACTTTCCGTTCAGTTCTGGGATAACAAGTCCGATTGCTTTTGCAGCACCTGTGCTGTTAGGTACGATGTTAACTGCAGCTGCACGAGATCTTCTGAGGTCACCTTTTCTCTGTGGTCCGTCAAGAGTCATCTGATCTCCTGTGTAAGCGTGAATTGTGCACATGATACCAGACTCGATTGGTGCAAGATCGTTAAGAGCTTTTGCCATTGGAGCCAGGCAGTTTGTTGTACAAGAAGCTGCAGAAATTACTGTATCTTCTGGTTTCAGTGTTTCGTGGTTTACGTTATATACGATAGTTGGCAGGTCGTTTCCAGCTGGTGCGGAAATAACAACTTTTCTTGCTCCTGCTTTGATATGAGCAGATGCTTTTTCTTTAGATGTATAGAATCCTGTACACTCCAGAACTACGTCTACACCAATCTCTCCCCAAGGAAGTTCTTCAGCGTTAGCTTTAGCATAGATTTTGATTTCTTTTCCATCAACGATGATAGAATCATCTGTTGCTTTTACAGTATCAGCTAAAGCGTATTTTCCCTGTGAAGAATCATATTTTAACAGGTGTGCAAGCATCTTAGGAGATGTTAAGTCGTTGATTGCTACAACTTCATATCCTTCTGCTCCGAACATCTGTCTGAATGCAAGACGTCCAATACGTCCAAATCCATTAATCGCTACTTTTACTGCCATGATTAATTCCTCCTAAAGTTTGTTTATTAACTACTTATGCAGTCTACATTGTGAAATCTTTCTCAAGCCCTTTAGAAGCTCTATCAAGACCTCTCAACTGCTAATAATTGTACTTTATCTGATACAAAATTTCAAGAGGTTTTCCTATTTTTATATAAGTTGCTTAAAAACAGGCTTTTGTTCAAAAAATTCTGTATAATATTTAAAGCCGCAGGACTTCAAAATTTCTTCTGCCTTTGCAAAATCATACGCAATATGCTCCGGTTTATGTGCATCGGCTCCAATCGTAATGATCTCACCGCCAAGCTCACGATAACGCTTCAATACATCCGGATGTGGATGTGCGAACGGAAGGCCATACTTCAATCCGGCCGAATTCACTTCCAGACCCTTTTCCTTCTCAATCAACAGTTTCAAAATCTCGTCTATAATATCCGCATAATCTGTATACGAATATTCTTTTTCCCTTGATTTTCCATATCTTACAATATAATCCAGATGACCAAGTGTCTGAAAGCAGTCCGAAGTTCTCACATTTTCCAGCGTTGTCTCCATCATCAGACGGTACGCCTCTTTGTCAGTACGGTCTGTAAAAAGCTTTTTTGCCGCAGGATCAGTATATAATATGTTCCCTTCCACATCTTTCTTATACGGAACATTGTGAACCGATCCAATCACGAAATCAAACGGATATTTCTTCGTCAGTTCTTCATAATAATCTTTCAGATATGTCCTAAGTCCCAGTTCTATTCCAATCCTGATATTCAGTTTTCCTGCATATTCTTCCTGAAGTTTCTGCATTTCCACAAAATAAGCATCCACATCAAAGATACCTTCTTCTCCCCATTCCAGATCATCCTTGTCAAAATGATCCGTAAAGCAAATGGTTTTCAACCCTTTTCTGACTGCCTCATCCGCCATATCGCATGGACAGGCTTCGGAATCCGTTGAAAACCATGTGTGCATATGCATATCCGCCTGTATCATAACTTATTCCTCTTTATTTTGTATTTTATCAATATTCTTTATGTTTCCTACTTATCCGCAATGATCGTTCCGCCGCCAAGTACGTATTCTCCGTCATATAATACGACAGCCTGTCCCGGTGTGATCGCTCTCTGCAGCTCTTCAAATGTACAGAGGATCTCATCTTCTCCCGTCTTTTCAACGGTACACCATGCACCTCTGTGATTATAACGAATCTTCGCCCACACTCTTTTCGGCTCTGTCAGATCTTCTACTGTCATGAAATTCACCTGATCTGCGCGCACATAACGGGACATAGATTCCTCATTTGATCCCACTACAACTTCATTGGTTTCCGGGCGGATCTCCAATACGAACACGGGATGTCCGAGAGACAGTCCCAGACCTTTTCTCTGTCCCACCGTATAATGAATGATTCCTTTATGTTTTCCGACAACCGTTCCATCCGAAAGCACGAAATTGCCCGGCGTAATCTTTGCATCTGAATTTTCTTCGATATAAGACGCATAATCTCCATCTGACACAAAGCAGATATCCTGACTGTCCGGCTTATGTGCAACAAGAAGGCCTATTTCATCTGCCATTGCACGGATCTGATCTTTTGTATATTCTCCAACCGGCATCAGTGTCTTCGAAAGCTGATCCTGTGTAAGGTTATAAAGTGCATATGTCTGATCTTTTGCCGCAGTCGCAGAATTACGGATTGCATATCTTCCATTCGACAGCTTCTCTACCCTGGCATAATGTCCCGTTGCTACATACTCCGCACCAATATCAAGGCTTCGCTTTAACAATGATTCCCATTTCACATATCGGTTACAGGCGATACACGGGTTCGGCGTTCTGCCATGCAGATAATCATCGATAAAATAATCAATGACATTTTCTTTAAATTCTTTTTTAAAATTCATGACATAATACGGAATATCCAGCGCTGCTGCCACTCTTCTGGCATCATCCACTGCACTGAGTCCACAACAGCCGCCATGTTCTTCCATCGCGGCTTCTTCTTCATCCTGCCAGATCTGCATCGTGACTCCTATTACATCATATCCCTGATTTTTTAAAAGCCAGGCTGCCACGGAGGAGTCAACCCCTCCGGACATCCCGACTACAACTTTTTTCTTTTCCATATAAAGTTCTCCGGCTTAATATTCTTCCTCTTCCGCCTCTTCACCTTCGTGAATATCAGACTTCGGTTTCTTGAGTCCTTCAATCTTGATATCATGCTTTTCTGCATAATCCCATAAAGCTGCGTGGATTGCTTCCTCTGCAAGCAGTGAGCAGTGCACTTTTACCGGCGGAAGTCCATCCAGAGCTTCCATAACTGCTTTATTCGTAACTTCCATAGCTTCCTGGATTGTCTTTCCTTTTACCATCTCTGTTGCCATACTGCTTGTTGCAACTGCGGCACCACATCCGAATGTTTTAAATTTTACATCACGGATGATCTGATTGTCGTCGATATCAAGGTAAATTCTCATGATATCTCCACATTTTGCATTTCCTACGGTTCCAACGCCACTGGCATTTTCAATTTCTCCTACATTTCTTGGATGTTCAAAATGATCCATTACTTTTTCTGAATACATATCTAAATTACTCCTTTTGTCTTTTTATCTAAATGTTTTGACTGTTTTGTCCGAATGTGTTCTGTACACAATCTGAATTATTTCTCGCCCTGTTTTTTCTGTTTTTTAATGAAGTCTTCATACAGAGGAGACATTTCTCTTAAGTGCGCAACGATCTCTTTCAGATTATCTACAACATAATCGATATCTTCTTTTTCAATTTCTTCGTTCAATGTCAGTCTTAATGATCCGTGAGCAATCTCATGAGGCAGACCGATGGCAAGCAGAACGTGTGATGGGTCTAATGATCCGGATGTGCATGCAGATCCGCTTGATCCACAGATTCCTTTCATGTCAAGTTTGATCAGAAGCGACTCACCTTCTACGAACTGGAAGCTGAAGTTTGCATTATTTGGAAGACGGTCTGTTCTGTGTCCGTTCAGACGACAGTATGGAATTTCATTCAGCACTCTGTCGATCAGATAGTCTCTGACTTCTCTTTCTTTTGCTGTTCTTTCTTCCATGTTGGCTGCTGCACGTTTTGCTGCTGTTCCGATTCCTACGATTCCAGGAACATTCTCTGTACCTGCACGACGCTTTCTCTCCTGTGCTCCACCATGGATAAACGAACGGATCTTTACGCCCGTACGGATGTACATGATTCCGATTCCCTTTGGTCCGTTGAACTTGTGTCCGCTGGCGCTTAACATATCAATGTGGCATTCGTCTACATTGATCGGAAGCTGTCCGAAAGCCTGTACTGCATCGGTATGGAACAGAATGCCATGTTCATGAGCGATCTCACCGATTTCCCTGATTGGCTGGATGGTACCGATCTCGTTATTTGCAAACATAACAGAGATCAGGATAGTTGTCGGACGGATCGCTGCCTTTAAGTCATCCAGTTTTACTTTTCCGTCTTCATCTACATCAAGGTATGTTACCTCAAATCCTCTTTTTTCAAGATACTCTGCTGTATGAAGAATCGCATGATGCTCGATCTTTGTTGTAATGATATGGTTACCTTTGTTCGCATAAGCCTCGGCTGTACATTTTAAAGCCCAGTTATCAGATTCAGATCCGCCGCCTGTAAAATAGATCTCATTTGATTTTGCACCGATCATTTCAGCGATTGCATCTCTCTGCTGGTTGATCACTTCTTTGTTTGCAGCGGCAAAGCTGTAAACACTGGATGGATTTCCGAATTTTTCTGTAAAATACGGAAGCATTGCTTCTACAACTTCCGGTGCTGTCTTTGTTGTTGCTGCATTATCAAGATATAATAATTTACTCATTTTATCTCCTCCATTTTCTTTGTATATTCTGTAATGTTTTTGTTTATCAGAATTTTTGTCTGCCGATTACTGGCTGCACTTTGGATTTTCACATTCTCCGTCCGGATTAATGCTTTTACTCTCCTGTATCAGCTCATCCAGCATGATCTGATTCACCGTATCATTAATACTGTCATTAATCTTCTGCCATACATACTTTGTCACGCATCCGTCCGATGCCATGCAGCCTTCTCCTGTTGTAGTATCAAATGCCGCACATTTGACCGGCTCCAGACTTCCCTCCAGTGCTCTTAAGATATCTCCGACAGAGATTTCCGACGGTTTTTTCGCCAGTACATATCCGCCAGAGGCTCCACGAATACTTTTCACCAGCCCTGCCTTTTTCAGAAGTGCAACAAGCTGTTCCAGATAGCGTTCTGAAATTTCCTGTCTTGCGGCCACGCTTCCGATCGACACCGGTTCTTTCTCACTGTATCTGGCAAGATCTATCATGGCACGCAGTCCATATCTACCCTTCGTGGAAAGTTTCATCTTATCACCTCTTTTTAATCCCCAGTATTTTACTAGGATTTTTACTCCTGTAGAATATCACTGCTTTTTAGTTCTGTCAAGCACTATTCTTGAATAACTTATAAAGATACAATTCTCATATATAAAGGAGCCGATTATGTCCGGAAAGCGCGCTCTCATCCGTGGAACAGCTATTTTGACCATTACAAGTTTTGTCACCCGTTTTATGGGATTTTTCTATCGCATTTTTTTGGGTCATACCTTTGGCGAAGAAAATGTAGGCCTTTATCAACTTGTATTTCCTGTATATGCCCTTGGCATCTCTTTTTCCTGTGCCGGAACCGAACTTGCTCTTTCCCGCTGCGTTGCACAGGAAAATGCTGCAGGCCATCCGGAAAAAGCAAAAGAATTATTAAAAACCGGCCTGATATTTACATTTGTTCTTTCCTGTATTCTGACCATTTTTTTACAGCACAATGCACATATGACCGCCATCTCTTTTCTCCATGATTCCAGATGCGAAGAACTGCTGATTTTATTGTCCTATACGTTTCCTTTTGCTTCAATCCACAGCTGCATCTGCGGCTATTCGCTTGGCTTAAAGCAGACAAAAATTCCTGCTGTTTCCCAACTTTTTGAACAGACATTCCGTATTTTATTCGTGTTTCTTTTCTGTTATTACCGCACCAGCCATCAGCTGGATCTTTCCATCTCTTTTGCCGTTGTTGGTCTTGCTATGGGGGAGATCTTTGCATCTTGCTATTGCCTGTACTCTATACACCACACAGCTTCGAAACAAGTGCAGAATTTGCTTTCTGCAAGTACTTTCTGCATCCATCTTTCCAGGCTTTTCAGACACGCCTTTCCTCTTACTGCCAGCCGGGTATTATTGAACATTCTGCAAAGTATAGAAGCCGTATCCATCCCCGTTTTTCTTCAGTATTCCGGAATGTCTTCTTCTCTGTCTTTGCAGGTATATGGAGTTCTGACCGGTATGGCACTTCCTTGTATTCTGTTTCCTTCTGCTATTACCAACGCTGTATCCTCCATGCTTCTTCCTACAGTGGCCGAAATTCAGGAAATGAAAGAGAAGCGCAGACTTCAGGCTATCATTTCAAAAATCGCTTGTTCCTGCATATTTCTTGGATGTTTCTGTTGTATTTTCCTGCTAATATCCGGGAAATGGATTGGAATCTTTCTGTTCAAAAGTCCGCTTGCGGGTAGTTTTATTCTCACGCTTTCCTGGATTTGTCCGTTTTTATACACTAACACGGTTCTTCTTGGCATGATCAATGGTTTGGGAAAAACTACTTTTTCTTTTATTATTAACTTTTTAAGTCTTTGCATACGGATTGCAGGTGTATGTCTTTTTATACCTATATGGGGCATAAACGGATATCTTACAGGTCTGCTGATCAGCCAGATCTTTTTGTTTTTGTGCTGTATACTTCGTCTCGTAATCTACATAAAGAATTTTTCATAAAAAGATCGACACACAGTATCTTTGAAACATTTCATACTATGTGTCGATCTTTATCGCCATGCGTTCGTAAGGAGCTGCCAGTGGCAGGTCCTGTAGATCACCTACAATGTTTTCAGAAACATTCTGATAATGACAGGATTCACATAACATTCTGTTATCATTCCCAACAGCACCAGCATTATCAGTTTTATAGTTTTTCCGGAATTCCACCTGACCACAGGATATTCCAGCATATATTCAAACAATAGTATCCCGGACAAAATATAGAATACGCCCTGTGGCATAACAGCAATCACACAAAGGACAATCCCTTTAATTCCAAGTCTGGCAATGGCCGCACAGATCACCATCCCAACGCAAAAACCCAGCCATATTACTGTTAATATCACCGCACTTTTTCTATACCTTGTTCCAGCTGCCGCCGTAAGAATCAGTAGAAATACCCCTCTGTTTTTTATCAGGTACCAGAAATACTCCTCATATACAATCTCTAACCGGTTATATTGTTCCAGAAAAAACTGATTAAAAATTCCAATGTCGAGTATATACTCCTTCATCCAGAGATTCGCACTGCATATTCCCAGTACAAATCCTGTCATTCCAGCCAGAAGCACATATTTTTGTTTTGTTTGTATCTTCACATATCATTCTCCTTTTTTCAGATTCAGATATCTTATTATATGTGCTCTTTGGGTGGATATGATTTTATCCGTGCAGATACTTTGATTCATATGCAAGGATTGCTGCCATAGTTTTTGAATCCTGTATCTTTCCTTCAAAAATCATCTGTTTCAACTCATCCAATTCATAAGCTTTTACATCCACAAATTCATCTTCATCAAGGCTTTGCTCTCCCGGTATCAGATTTCTTGCGACAAAAACTTCGATTCTTTCATCGCAAAATGCAACCGTTGTCCGAATTGTAAGTATCCATTCCAGATTTTCAGAACTGTATCCCGTTTCTTCTTTTAGCTCTCTCGCTGCGCATACAATCCCCTCTTCATTCGGATCATCCAGTTTTCCAGCCGGAATTTCCAATGTGTCTCGTTCCAACGCATTTCGGTACTGTTTTACCATCAAGATCTTTCCATCCTCCATAACCGGGATAACTGCAGCAGCGCCGTCATGATGAATAAAGTCCCATTCTTCTGTATTTCCATTTGAAAATTTCATATGATCCTTGTATACTTTTAAAACCGTTCCCTGATACGCCAGATCTCTTCCTGTACGTATTACATCTTCACTCATTCTTACTTCCTCCTGCTATTCTTTCAAAAGTATCTTTTTTAACTCCAGCCACTCTACAGGATCTGCCACCTGTAGAACTTGCCCGTGGCAGCATCTTTCGGATGTTTTGGTAACCGGCTGTTTCTCATACATACTTTTGTACACAAAATAAGAACCGGTTGACCAAAAATCAACCGGTTCCTGTCATTTCATTTATCTTCTACTTGGCATAGTCTGTAACTCGTGATTCACGAATTACATTAACTTTAATCTGTCCTGGATATTCTAATTCAAATTCAATCTGTTTCGCAATATCTCTGGCCAGTAATACCATATCTGCATCAGATACTTGTTCTGGAACTACCATAACACGAATCTCTCTACCTGCTTGAATTGCAAAAGATTTATCAACACCCTTGAACTGGTTGGTGATATCTTCTAATTGTTTTAACCTGTTTGTGTATGTCTCTAATGTTTCTCGTCTTGCGCCCGGCCTTGCTGCCGAAATCGTGTCTGCAGCCTGTACCACACACGCAATCAGAGTTTCCGGTTCTACATCTCCATGATGTGCCTCTACAGCATTGATAACTGTAGGAGATTCTTTGTATTTTCTACAAAGATCCACACCAATCTGAATATGTGATCCTTCTACATCATGATCGATCGATTTACCGATATCATGAAGAAGTCCTGCACGTTTTGCAAGTCTGACATCTAATCCGATCTCTCCCGCAAGAAGTCCGGATAACTGTGCCACTTCAATCGAATGCTTCAGTGCATTCTGTCCATAGCTTGTTCTGAACTTCATACGTCCGAGAAGTTTAATCAGTTCCGGATGAATTCCATGCACACCGACTTCCAGTGCCGCTGCTTCACCCTCTTCACGAATCATCGTGTCAACTTCTTTCTGCGCCTTTTCTACCATCTCCTCAATTCTTGCCGGATGGATACGTCCGTCAACAATCAGCTTCTCCAGCGCGATTCTTGCCACTTCTCGTCTTATCGGATCAAATCCGGAAAGGACAACTGCTTCCGGTGTATCATCAATAATGAGTTCCACACCCGTCAGTGTCTCTAAAGTACGGATATTACGTCCTTCACGTCCGATAATTCTTCCTTTCATTTCATCACTTGGAAGCTGTACAACCGAAATTGTAGTTTCCGCAACATGATCTGCCGCACATCTCTGGATTGCAGTTACGACGTACTCTTTCGCCTTCTTATCTGCCTCTTCCTTTGCCTGCGCTTCTAATTCCTTGATCATCTTTGCAGTGTCATGTTTTACATCTTCTTCAACAGTTTTTAACAAATATTCTTTTGCCTGTTCGGAGGTAAGTCCTGAGATTCTTTCTAGTTCCTGTACACGCTGCTGACTCAGCTCTTCTACTTTCGCTTCACGCTGTCTCAGCTCTTCTTCCTTCGCTGTAAATCCTGCTTCTCGTCTTTCAATGGCCTCTGATTTTTTATCAAGAGTTTCCTCTTTGGAAAGTACACGCTTCTCGTAACGCTGCAATTCCGATCTGCGTTCCTTTGTCTCTTTTTCAAGTTCGTTCTTATTCTTGATAGACTCTTCCTTGATTTCTAAAAGAGACTCCTTCTTCTTGGCCTCCGCTGTCTTTACTGCATCATCAATGATTTCTCTTGCCCTTGCCTCTGCATTACCAATCTTGGATTCTGCATTGTTCTTCAGGTTTGAGACTGTCAAAAAATGACTGATCACAGCGGCCACAACGATAAGTACGACTGCTACAGCAATCACTATTCCTATCGGCACAGGAGCACCTCCTTATTTAATTTTCATTGTACGATTATTACAACAGTTCAATTTTATACTTTTTACACAAATATGTCAAGCTTTCACTCGCAAACTTGTAACACATTGCGGACATCCTGATAACTGAATCCTTTACGCATCAGATAACCCATCATTTTCTGTTTTTCCTTCACATCGGCTGTTTCCGGATTATAACTTCTCTTCCGCATCAGTGCCTCGATCGCCTGTCTGGAATCTTTCTCCCCGTAGTCCGCTTCTTCAAATACCTGTTCTACAATTTCTGATGAAACGCCTTTTTGCACAAGTGCCGCATAGAGTTCTTTTTTGCTTTTCCGTTCCTTCCTGCTGTCAATAAAACTTCTCGCATATTCCACATCATTAATATAACCAAATGACTTCACATACCGGATTGCCGCCTCAACTGCATCTTCCGCATAACCGCCCTGTTTCAATTTAGTCCGAAGCTGCGATTCCGTTCTTCCCATATCAGAAAGCAGATGCATTGCCCGGAGCTTCGCCCTTTTGGTAATAATCTGCTGAAGACTGTCATAGATATCGTCTTCGATCACAGATTCTTCCGCTATATGATAACGGGACAGTTCGCCCTTATACAATGTAAAAGCAAACTGTCCGTCTAAATATACTTTATATCTCGTCTTTGACAGCGGTTCGATCTTCGTAACCGTCATCATAGATTATTCTTCCTCTTTTGTAATTCCTTCTGCAGTTGCAGCTTCTTCGTTCTCTTCCACGTCACCTTCCGCTCCAATGTGATAGTGTGCACGGATCTTCTGCTCCAGTTCTTCCATGATTTCCGGATGTTCAGAAAGATATGTCTTCGCATTCTCTCTTCCCTGTCCAATCTTGTCTCCATTGTATGCGAACCAGGCACCACTCTTGCTGACCAGATCACACTTCACTGCAAGATCAAGGATATCTCCTTCTTTGGAAATTCCTTTACCGAACATAATATCGAATTCCGCCTCTTTAAACGGAGGTGCAATCTTATTCTTCACAATCTTTACACGTGTTCTGTTACCAACCATCTCACCGCTCTGTTTCAGAGTCTCAATTCTTCTGACATCCATACGTACAGATGAGTAGAACTTCAGCGCGCGTCCACCGGTTGTTGTCTCCGGATTACCGAACATCACACCTACTTTTTCACGCAGCTGGTTGATAAAGATGACCACACAGTTGGACTTGCTGATTACCGGTGTCAGCTTACGGAGTGCCTGGGACATCAGTCTTGCCTGAAGTCCGACATGGCTGTCTCCCATATCTCCTTCGATCTCCTGCTTTGGTACCAGCGCAGCAACCGAATCCACTACGATGATATCCATCGCTCCGGATCTTACCATTGTCTCTGTAATCTCCAGAGCCTGATCTCCACTGTCCGGCTGTGAAATATACAGCTCATCAATATCTACTCCAATATTCTTCGCATACACAGGATCCAGCGCGTGCTCCGCATCAATAAATCCTGCAATACCGCCTCTCTTCTGCACTTCTGCGATCATATGTAATGCGACTGTTGTCTTACCACTTGACTCTGGTCCGTAGATCTCTACGATACGCCCCTTTGGAACTCCGCCGAGCCCCAGTGCAAGGTCCAGGCTTAATGATCCTGTCGGAATCGTCTCAACTGCCACCTGTGCTGCCGGATCTCCCAGACGCATAACTGTTCCTTTACCAAAATCCTTCTCTAATTTTGCAATTGCCGCATCTAATGCACGCTTCTTATCTTCATTTGCCATTATAATTCTCCTTTTCCGTTCACCGAACGAGTGTTCGTTCTCTGGTTAATATAGTATTATACTTCATCCCGAATGTCAATATTTAATTTTCCCTCATTACTTTTCTTTTGTATATCTCGGAGTATTTTACAGAAATGTAAAAGAATACAACCATCTGTGATTCAGATATACTTAACATATCACAGATGACTTCCGGGCGTCAAGATAATCTCATCCCTGATCCGCATCTCCCCAGTCTCTTTCGATGAACTGTGACAGCATTCTTGGCGATTCCATACAAAGTCTGTCCTGCGCTTCCACATATACAGCTACCGCCAAATTTCCATCCCATCCAATATCCTCCTTTTCCCTGTCCATACGGTAAATGATTTTCTTCCCTTCTGCACATTCAAATTCTATCTGATCCAGATAGCGGATTCTGAACATACCATATTCGCACATTTTCCCCGGAACAACCGATTTTTTCCATTCGCGGCATTTTCGTCCGGCATTCCATCTGCTGATTACATAGATCAATATAAATAATAAAATATCTGCTCCTACAGTCAAAAGTGCTGTTTCACCCTCTAAAATCAAACATATTATCACAAGAACTCCTGTATTTGCAAAAAATACCGGCCCGATTCCTTTCATATGTTTCCTGACTTCCTTGCGATATTTCTTTCTGCAATATTTTTTCGAAGCAATATATCCCATTTTGGTCAATTTCAGAACATTCTCCTTATTTACTGTTTTTCCTTCTTCCCGTTCTCTCCATTCCGTCTCGAACCTTTCCTTTTCGTCTCTGTTTTCCTGTTCCGCTCTTAAGCTTTTTCTCTCCTTTTTCAGTCTTTCTTCCTGTTTGATTTTTTCAACCGGAACCCCACTCAGACTTATAACCATTTCTCCAAACATGTACAAATAAAATCCTATACACAGCATATCAGACCATGGCCTTCCGGACACGTGCTGTCTCCACACGAATATGACCATTGATGCATATAATCCCAGCCCTAATATAGCCAGATAATAATAGTATGTAACGATTTTTCGCTCTTCTAGTTTTTGTTTTCCTTTCATGATAATCCAACAAAGCTCCAGTGCATATGCAAGAAACAAGCTCAAAAGTATTACACGTTCTCCCGGTCTTTCTTTGATTCCATTTTTATACCACTGCGTGGTTCTGCCATCTACTTTTGCGAATACTTCTCCCAGAAACATATCGGCATCAAAAGAATGAATCTCAACTTTCATTCCTTCCCGGACATTTTTCAAACCTTTTACCCTGTAAAATATTTTTTTCGTCCCGGTTTCTGTATCTTCCACTGTAACATGCCATACCCCGTCATCTGCATCTACACGCCACACCGGATCTGCCTTCACACATTCCACAATCATTCCTTCCGTACTCTGATATACAGGATTCATGATTCCCGGCATCAGTATCAAAACAATTCCTATCAAGAATCGGACGCCTTTAAAAATAGTCGTCCCCATACTTTCATCGGATTCTACTTCTCCATATCTGACATCTAATTCCCAAAATTTATTCAGTTTTATAAATGATACCGAAAAAAGCATTACCACAACAATTGTCAGATAATACATACATCTGTTATCAAACATACTTTCCTTTTATCCTTCCCATATTTTATCCATATATGGTAACCGTTCAAGTCTCATCTCCATTGCCGTCGGCATAAAAATAACCATAACTGTTTCTCCGTCTTTTACCTTCGCTTCCTCGTCCAGATTCATTCTCCATATTTCATCATGTCCGTCACTGCATCTGAATTTCATATTCTCAAACACGTCTTCTTTTATGCAACAATATTCACACGGGACCCGAGATTCCATCTCCATTTTATAGGATTCCCACTTCTTTCCAAATATTTTTGTTCCCCATATTATCATAACCAGTGCAAAAATAATTCCCGCTACCACAATTCCCCAGATACTTGCATCACTCCCCGAACCTAAGGTAACAAGCCAGGCCAAAAAAGCACTATCTAATCCCACAACTACACATGCCCACTTATCAAACCTGACCTCTTTCATTCCATTTTTATATCTGTACCGGCAATATCTTTCCGAGCTGCTGATACTCATCTGCTGCATCTGATGTACCTGATAAGAAATTTCCTTGTACTTTGGACTTTCCTCTTCTGTATCAGAATCCTCTCCTTCTATATGCCATATATATCTGACTTCCTCCCATAGCTTCCAGTTAGATCCAACATTTGCCTGCCATGCCAGCCTCATTTCCGCAATCACATAAAGGATCAGCATAATGACCTCACTCCAGCTCAATACCCTGCCATATTGCGGATATTTTATAGCCGCCAGTGGAACAAGAATCGTTAATTCAGCTAAGACCGCTGCAAACCAGAACCAGCGTCTTCCTTGTTTCCTTTTTCCATGTTTCACATACTCCCTTCCGGATATGATCAGCATTTCTATTGATTGAAGCATTAACAATAACAATACTGTCTGCGTCTTCACATTTTTATGTTCCATTATTTTCTTATAATATTCTGGAGTTTTACCATCAATTCTGGAAACAAGTGTTCCGTAAAATGAAGACCGGTACGCATCTATTCTTACATGCATTCCCTTTTTCAATCCGATTCCTGACACAACCTTTTCTATGGGCCGCTCCCTGCCGTACAAGGTCACTTCATATATATCAAAATCATCATACTGCGTAACTGTATCAATCAGAACAACATCTTTTATCACGCCCTCCTGTATTTCCATCGTACGGTTACAGGTATCCAGTAACTCATGCATTCTCCATCCATAAATACTTAATGCAGCTAGCAAACACACGCAAATCCAGAATACATTTACATATATTTCTATCGTCTCTTCTACTTTAAACCATATATTTCTATACCACCAGCCCGACAGTACAATCCCCATGCCTGCAATTATCATTATATATAATGTTATGCTTCCTCTTCCCATGCTCTCTCCTGTATATCTCTTATCCCAAATATGATTTCAATGTATCATTCCCCGATAACAATGTCAAAATATTTTTCAGGTCTGTTAAGCCAGATGCCGTCACTCCCTTGCCAGGGTACCGCAATTCAAAGCATCACACTTTTTATAATCCAGAATATACACCATGAAAAATCACGTTTTGCTACTGTCTTTTCGTTTTTCAATTCATATTCTGCCACCTTATATCCATCTAAATAATATGTCAACATTCCAATCTTTTCACCTTTTTTCAGCGGTGCATTCCAGTTTTTTGCAAGTTCCAGCTTTGCCCGCAATTCTTCCCCGTCTCTCATAAGAATTTTAGAGTTTTCTTCCGCCGGTCTCTCAATTTTCACAGGAACATTCAAGCAATACTGATACGGCTTTTTATCATCCACGCCACCGGCAACTTTTATTTCCGGTATCTGCATTTTTTTATCTATATCCCGATATTGATAATGCTCCAGCCCATACTCCATTAACTTCCTGGTATCTTTCCATTTATATCCTTTATTATTCGGCCATCCGCATGCCAGAAGTGCCACGATAAATGTACGGTCATCCCATCTTAAACTTCCCACGTAACAGTATCCCGCATCTGCCGTAAATCCCGTCTTGCCGCTCAGTGCCCCGTCCATCATATCCAGAAATGCATTATGATTATGACACGAAAATGTACGCTTCCTGTCAGCATCCTGAAACTGATATTCCTTCGTCCGGGTCACTTCAAGAAATGTCTCCTTTTCCCCGGATGTCATAATACAGTACCGCATGATCTTCGCCAGGTCTTCCGCCGTTGTAGAATGTACGCCGCCTTCATCTTCCGCATCCAGTCCGTTCGGCGTAATGAAGTGGGTGTTCTTGCAGCCGATCTCTGCAGCTTTTGCATTCATTTCTTTTGCAAATTCTTCTACACTTCCGGCAATGCCCTCTGCCACAGCCACAGCGCTGTCATTATGCGATTCCAGCATCAGAGAATACAACAGGTCTTTGATGTAGAACACTTCCCCTTTCTGCATCCCAAGATGTACCTTCGGCTGGGACGCAGCCTGATCCGATACTTCTATCGTCTGATCCGGATGTTCCCGCAAGGATTCCAACGCAAGGATACACGTCATGATCTTCGTTGTACTTGCCATCGGACGGACCACATCTGTATCCTTCCCGAACAATACCCGGCCGCTGTCCGCATCCATCAGTACCGCCGATCTGGCATAAAGTTCTGCCGGTTCATCCCCGAACACCCGCTTCGCATTCTGTGCAGCATCATCGTTCTCCGTTCCATTCGTCTGCTTCTGTGCCTCTTTTTTCCCCGATTCGGTCAGAATCTTTCCGGCAGTCTCCGTATTCTCTGTCCACCTTTTATTCCTTGATTCCAGACTCTGTATACGGCATGCCATGCCCATGCCAGCGATCAATACCGCCAGCAATACCACCGATACGATTTTATGCGGCCGTCTTTTCATATTTCTCCACTCCGGGTATATTCCGTTAAGAAAATATATGCCCGGGAAAACAAAAAAATCACTCCACCGGCTGTCTGCCGCGTGAAATGATTTTCCATGTTATTTCCTGCCACATCTTCTATATATCTAATTTTAACTGTACTTCTTCTTCTGCTTCTTCTTTAAACGTCTCTACCTGTTCCGGATTCGGACTTGGAAGGTCATCCAATGAATGAATACTGAACCTTCGCAGAAATTCTTCCGTTGTTCCAAAAAGAATTGGTTTTCCCGGAGCATCCATTCGTCCTCTTTCTGATACAAGATTATATTCTACCAGTTTATTTACCGCATGATCTGACTTCACACCACGTATCTTTTCAATCTCAAGCTTTGTAACTGGCTGCTTATAGGCAATGATCGATAGTGTCTCAAGTAAAACATCCGTAAGGACATGCTTCTTCGGCTGCGATGCCACACGGATCAAATATTCATACATCTCCGTCTTCGTACACATCTGATACGCACCGTCCAATTCTATGATGCGGACGCCTCTGTCTTCCGCCACATATTTATCCATCATTTTATGTATTACTTTACGCGTAGTTTCTTCATCCTGTTCCAGCGCTCTTGCGATCTTTCCGATCTCTACAGAATCCCCCATTGTAAAAAGAATCGCCTCGATGATCCCTTCCATCTGTTTTATTTTTAACTTTGCCATGTTATCTTCCTTATACTTCTTCAACTTTTGATGTAATCATAATCTCATCAAATGGCTGATCCTGCTCTATAAAGATCACGCCTTCCTTCATCAACTGTAAGATTGCAAGAAACGTAACAACCACCTGTACCTTGGAGCTTTGCTTTTTTAATAACGCCCGGAATCCAAATTTCCTGTGCGACCTGGCATATTCCGTCACATAATCAAGCTTGTCCGGAAGTGTTACTTCTTCTTTCTCAATTTTTCCAAATTTACTTCGTACCGGATCAACCTTACTTTCCTGTCTTTTCATTACTTCTTTGAAAATACGGTTAAGCTGCACCAGTGTCAGATCTCCCAGAAGTTCATCCAAGTTCACCGGCGGTACATATCCTTTTACCTCATCCGGAATCGTCGCCGACTTATACATAACCCGGTCACCGTCCAGTTCACGGTCTTTTAGTTCATATGACATGAATTTATACATCTTGTATTCCAGCAATTGTTCTACCAGTTCCTGTCTCGGATCCTCTTCTTCTCCTTCTTCATTCACTTCTTTTGGAAGGAGCATTCTGCATTTGATATCCAGAAGTGTCGCTGCCATCACAAGAAATTCACTCATAATATTCAGATCTTCTTTCTGCATGGCTTTAATATATTCCATATATTGATTCGTGATCTCGACGATCGGAATATCGTAAATGTCTATTTTATTTTTTTCGATCAAATGTAACAGCAGGTCTAACGGACCTTCAAATACCTGTAATTTTACCGGAATCCCCATACATATCCTCCATTATCATAACTTAATTATTATACAGGACATTTGGAAATTACTCAAGTCTTTATCTTTCATTTCCGGATAATTCCAGAACAATCAGCTCCGGCCAGTTCCACAGTCTTAACGGCACCGAATGCGTCCCAAGTCCGCGGCTTACAACTGCTGTCTGTTCTCCTTCCTGGTAAATTCCCCCGGAATACTTTGGAAACAGTGTAAAATTCGTCGAAATGACTCCACCGATCCCCGGGAGTTGTACCACACAGCCGTGATAATGCCCGCCCAGGATCAGATCTGCCCCATATGCCAGATATTCTTTCATATATCCCGGATGATGCGCAAGCAGGATCTGATAATCATCCCCGTGTTCTCCGATACGGTCTGTGATTTCTTTTAACGAAAGTTCTTTCTTTCCAAATCTTGCATACGCTCCAAGCGGGATCTCCAGGCCAGAAAGTTTCACAGGCACTTCGTCCAATTTTACTGTCTCTGATGCATTCTCTAACATGTGGATTCCAGATGCCGTCAGTGCTTTTTTGTACTCTTCATAAGATTGTTCATACTTATCCGGCAGTTCTTTTAATTTCTGTTCATGATTACCATTTGCACAATAAACCGGGCAGATTCCCGGCAGTTTTGCAAGAAAATGAACCGTCTTATCATAAGAATTTCCATCCTTTCTGACCAGCATATCACCGCCGATCAGAATCAGATCCGGATGCTGATTCCGAATACTTTCCAGCAGGCGTTCATTCTCTTCTCCATACATCCGGTTGTGTAGATCGCTTAAGAATATAATCTTTTTTTCCCTTTTGATTCCATTTAATTTCTGTGAGCAGATCCGATACTTCGTCACGCGGAAATCCCGCAGTTCTCTTATCATTTCTATCAGGCAGTACACTATAAAAACTGCCACAATTATCAGAATTATTTTTATCAATTTCTACTTCTCCTTTACATCCGGGTTTATTATATAATTCTTTCTGTTCATTTTCAATTAATTGTGCTAAAATTCATTCT
>ERZ827126.1055-NODE-1055-length-29368-cov-5.678641_pt1 | contig 29368 bp, 20 predicted proteins | sample MGYA00519780_ERZ827126 | MGnify/ENA primary metagenome ERZ827126 (study PRJEB31778, sample SAMEA3449262) | human gut metagenome | biome: human gut; feature: human-associated habitat; material: faeces | place: United Kingdom | collected 2010/2012 ...
TGGAGAGAACGCTCCCGCAAACTGCCTCTTGACAACTTATAGGAGCGTCGGTTTTGTTTTCACGGTTTTCGGTATGGCCGAGGCTATCCGTGTTAACGTAGTAGATGGGCCACTTTTGTGGCAAGGGGGCCGATCTACGGGCCAGGGTAGCTAAAAGAGCCCCGTCCCAAAAAGACTGATTGGGAGCTGGGGCGTGTCGATGCGATAGTATTACGTGGTGAAATTCGACAAACCGTGGGCTTCATCCGAGGGCTTTATGGAACAACACCAGCATTATCAGAGCCTGCAAGACCAGGCATACAACGCATTGCGCTCCAAGATCATCTATGCCGAGCTCAAGCCTGGCACGCGCCTTTCGGCGATTGGTCTGGAAAAGGAGACGGGAATCGGGCGCACGCCCATTCGCGAGTCCTTTGTGCGCCTGCGTGAGCAGGAGCTGGTGGAAACGCGTCCCAAAAGCGGCACTTATGTCTCAAAAATCAGCATGGAGCGCGCCGAGAACGCCTGTTTCTTGCGCGAGAAGCTCGAGAGAAGCGTGCTCATTAAATGTTGTTCGGCTGCTACGCCCGAGCAAAAGCAGCGGCTTGAGCAGATTCTTGCCGAGTCCGAGTCACTCGACCATAGCGAAACGCGTCGCTTTTTTGATCTGGACAACCTGTTCCATGAGACATGTTTTGAGATTGCCGATCGTCACATGTTGTGGGATTGGATGAAGAGCATCAACACGCATTTTGAGCGATACAACTGGTTGCGTATGGTGTCGCAGGATCTGGATTGGGAGCCGATTCGTCGGCAGCATCGCCGGATTCTCGAGGCCATTAAGAGGGGCGATACCGATGCGGCGAGTTATCTGGCAGAGACGCACTTGCACCTGATGCCCGAAGAGCAGGGCCCGGTTATCGCCTTGCATCCCGACTACTTTGAGCTGCCTAAAGACTCGGCCATCTAATCAATCCCCATATAAGTTGCGGTGAAATAGGGACTGTTTTGCGGCCTAGGTGGCGCAAACAGTCCCTATTTCACCGCAACTGCGTTGGGGCGTAACCGGGGCACAAAGCTGCGGCGCCGCTTGGAGGAAAAGACCGGAAGCAAGGGTCCATTCCTCCAGACGGCGCCGCAGCTGTTTTGGTGGCTCGGCTTTTGTCGAGGTGGCTTAGTTGAGCGCGACGGCCAGCCGAGTAGGCAAAGCGGCTTGGAGGCGTGTCGCTTCCGTCACGTTCTATCAGCATACAAGACGGTTTTGGTTCTTGTTCGTGACGGAAACGGCGCGCTTCCGAGCCGCTTTAAAAGAAAGGGGGCGAGGTCTAGGGCACGCCCCCCTTCACGATAGAGAGCTAAACCTAGCCGCGGACCTTCTTGACGACGTCCATGGCCTCGCGGGCGATCTGCTCGACCTTGGAGAAGTCGCCGTCGGCAAACAGGGCCGGCTTGACCATCCAGGTGCCACCGCAGGCGATGATGGCGGAGGAGCTCAGGTACTCCTCGACGTTGGCGGTGCTCACGCCGCCGGTAGGCATAAAGCGGTGACCGACAAACGGAGCGGCGAGGGCCTTGATGGTGTTCAGGCCGCCATACTGGGACGCGGGGAAGAACTTGGTGACCTTGAGGCCCAGGTTCTCGGCTGCGGTGACCTCGGAGGGGGTCACGGTGCCGGGAAGGACGGGCAGGTCGATGTCGATGCAGTGCTTCACGACGTCCTCGTTGTAACCCGGGGAGACGATGAACTTGGCACCGGCTGCGCGGGCCTGCTCAACCTGCTCGACGGTCAGGACAGTGCCGGCGCCAACGCACATCTCGGGCTCGGCCTCGGCCATAGCGGCGATGCACTCGGCGGCGCAGGCGGTGCGGAAGGTGACCTCGGCGGACTTCATGCCAGCTGCCATAAGGGCGTGGGCGAGCGGAGCGGCGTCCTCGACCTTGTCGAGCACAACGACCGGCACGATGCCCAGGGACTCAAGCGTGGTGTAGAACTGATCGAACATGATGTTCCTTTCGATGTGTGGCGCGCATGGGCGCGTGATTGCCAAATGTGCTGGTCAGGAGCCGATTTTGGATTGGTTATCGGAGGCACTGCTTGGGGTTCAAGCAATTCCAAAACCGGCTGCTCGACCAGTCATGTAGGAAATGCCAGGCAAAACCGGAATGGGACTGGTGGTTTTGCCCGGCCGGAGGAATCGGGGAGCGGGCCGCAGGGGTATGGGATTGGAAAGCTGCGGCCCGCGGAATGGAGACGGACTAGCGTGCGACGCGAGTGCCACCGTCGGCGGCTGATGCCACGGCTGCGATCTCGTCTGCGGTCACCAAGTTGGAATCGCCCTTGATGGTGAGCTTGAGGATCGAGGCCGCGATGGCGTAGTTGACGGCAGCCTGCGGGTCAAAGTCGTTGATGAGGGCATGGACGAGGCCGGCGTTGAAAGCGTCGCCGGCGGCAACGCCCTCGAGCACGTGTACATCGTGAGCAGGGGAGAACCAGTGCTCGCCGCTCTCGGCGTCAAAGAGCATGCCCATCCAGATGGAGCGCTCGACGCAGGAGATGTTGCGGACGACCGAGGCGACCTTCTTGCAGCCGTACTCGGCGCAGATCTGGCGGGCCATCTCGACGTAGGTGTCGCGCTCCTCGATGCCGTGGGAAAGGGAGCCAGAGACGCAGGTCATGCCAAGGCCGGCAGGCGCATCCTCGTCGTTGGCGATGCAGATGTCGACGAGCGGCAGGAGTTCCTTCATGGTGGCCTGCGACTTCTCGGGCGACCACATCTTGCCGCGATAGTTCACGTCACACACGGTGGTGATGCCCTTGGCGCGGCAGGCGGCGAGCGCATCCTTGCAGGCGGCGGCCATCTCATCGGAGACGGCGGGGGTCACGCCGGAGAAATAGAAGACATCGATGCCCTTGAGGATCTCGTCCCAGTTAAAGACGTCGCGCTTGGCCATGTTGATGGCAGAGTACTTGCGGTCGTAGACGCAACCGTTACCGCGCTGCGAGGCGCCGACCTCAAACACATAGGAGCCAAGACGGTCGCCCTGACGCACGACGCGCGTGGTGTCGACGCCGTAGGCCTTCAGCGAACGCAGGGCGCACTCGCCCAGACGGTTGGCCGGGACAACGGAGACGTAAGCGGCCTTGTCGCCCTGGTAGGCCAGGGAAAGCGCAGTGTTGGCCTCGGCGCCGCCGTAGCGGACGTCAAACTCGGTTGCCTGCTCAATACGCAGGTGGTCTTTGGGTGAGAGTCTCATCATGATCTCGCCGAAGGTAAGAACCGTTTTACCCATGGTCGCGCAGCTCCTTTTACTCGTGCGTACACCTTTGATATGGCGTTGGCACGGAGGTGCCAAGACGGTAGGGTGCGTCTTTGCACCTCCGTGCCAACGCTTGCCGAAATCGGTTTACGAAATCGGTTTCGTTTCGAGTTGTAGTATACTCACCTACAGCGTTTTGCAACCGAGATTTTTAAAAAATGCCTAAAATGGCTCAGACTGCCGACATTGGGAAACGGGGTGCGCTATGGCGCAGATGAGAATCAAGGACATTGCCGCCGAGGCGGGCGTGAGCCCGGCCACGGTCTCGCGCTATCTCAACAACCGCCCCGGGCAAATGACCGAGGAGACCCGTGCTCGCATCGCGGCAGTTATCAAGCGCACCGGCTATCGCCCACGTGCCGCCGCGCGCAATCTGCGCAGCTCGCGTACGAACCTCATCGGTGTGATTCTGGCTGACATCGCCAACCCGTTCTCGAGCGCCATGCTCGAGGGCCTTTCCGCCAGCGCCGCGGCGCGCGGCTGCTCGCTCATGACGGCCATTAGCGGCAACGACCCCGCTAAGGAAGCGGAGTCGCTCACCAGACTTATCGATGCCGGCGTGGACGGCCTGGTCGTCAACACCTGCGGAGGCAATGACGAGGCGATCGCCGCGGCAGCGGGACGTCTGCCCGTCGTGCTGCTCGACCGCGACGTTGCCGACGGCGGTGTCGATCTGGTGACATCTAACAACCGTGAGCTGGTCGCCGGCTTGGTAGACGCCTTGGCAGCTGCGGGCAGCGAGCGTCTGTGCCTGCTCACCGAGGCAAGCGACGATAGCCCCGTGCGTCGAGAGCGCGCCGAGGCCTTTGCCGACGAGCTTTCGCGCCGCGGCCTTGCGGGCGAGGTCGTCACCCTGGCCGACGGTGGCGCCACGGGCGTTGGCCGTTTGGACAAGACCATCCGCGACTACGCGGGCAAAAGGCTCGGCCTTATCGCCGTCAACGGCCTGGTTTTCCTGCGTCTGACCGAGGCGCTGGCGCAGCTTGGTCCCTCGCTGCCGGCGGGGCTCAAGATCGCGACGTTTGACGACTACCCCTGGAACCATGTGCTCTTTGGCGGCGTCACCACGGCCGCGCAGGACACCCTCACCATTGCCGAGCGCGTAGTCGAGCGCCTTTCCGAGCGCATCGACGTCGTTACCACCACCGTGGGCGAGGCCGCAAAGCTGGCGCCCAAACGCATCGAGATCCCCGGCCGCATCGAACACCGCGCCTCGACCTCGCGCTAACCGCTCGTTCGCAACTGCCTGTTCACACACGTTTTTTGAGCGCTTGATACGCTTTAACCCTGCGGAAACATTTTTCTGCGATAGTATCTGCGATATAGACCAGTCGAAACCCGCCCGAAAGAAAGGGGAGCGACATGAACCAGCAGAACATCGATTACGTACTCCGCTCCGTAGAGCAGCGTGACATCCGCTTTGTGCGTCTGTGGTTTGTCGACATTCTCGGCCGCCTCAAGAACTTTGCCATTAGCCCCGAGGACCTCGAGGTCGCTTTTGAGGAGGGTATTGGCTTTGACGGCTCGGCCATCGAGGGCTTTGCCACGCCCGAGGAAGCCGACATGCTCGCGTTTCCCGATGCTTCGACCTTTCAGATTCTGCCGTGGCGTCCGAGTCACAACGGCGTCGCCCGCGTGTTCTGTGACGTGTGCACTCCCGATCGCAAGCCGTTTGCCGGCGACCCGCGCGATGCCCTGCGCCGCATGTTCTACAAGGCCGAGAAGGCCGGCTATCTGCTCAACGTGGGCGCCGAGCTGGAGTATTACTATTTCCCCGACGAGCACACCCCCGAGCCGCTCGACAACGTGGGCTACTTCGATCTTTCGGTGAGCGATGCCGCCCGCGACCTGCGCCGCAACACGGTCCTCACGCTCGAGAAGATGTCCGTGCCCGTGGAGTACACCTTCCACGCCGCCGGTCGCTCGCAGCACGGCATGAGCCTGCGCCACGCCGAGGCCCTGAGCATGTCCGACGCCATCACCACGGCTAAACTCATCATTAAGCAGCAGGCCTACGAGAGCGGCTGCCACGCCTCCTTTATGCCCAAGCCGTTGGCAGGCGAGGACGGCAGCGCTATGTTCCTGTGCCAGTCGCTATTCGACCACGACGGCAACAACGTCTTTTGGGGCGAGGACGACGAGAAGTACCACCTCTCTGACATCGCCAAACACTACATGGCCGGCATCCTGGCGCATGCCCGCGAGATCAGCGCCATCACCAACCCCACGGTCAACTCGTACAAGCGCATCACCACGGGTGGCGACTCCGTGCCGCAGTACGCCACGTGGGGCCTGCGCAACCGCGCGAGCATGGTCCGCATCCCGGTCTACAAGCCCGGCAAGCAGCTGTCCACGCGCATCGAGCTTCGCAGCCCCGACCCCATGGCCAACCCGTACCTGGTCAACGCCGTCACGCTGGCGGCTGGCCTGGACGGCATCGAGCGCAAGCTGGAGCTCCCGCCCGAGGCAACGGCCGAGACGCTCAAGCTCACCGACCGCCAGATGGTCGAGGCCGGCTACACGCCGCTGCCGCGCTCGCTCAAAGAGGCGCTCGACGTGTTTGAGGACTCACAGTTTATGAAGGATGCCCTCGGCGAGCACATCCACAGTTTCTTCCTTAAAAAGAAGCGCGACGAGTGGCATAAGTTTGAGTCCACGATTACCGAGTGGGAGATCAAGCACTACCTGGCGAACTCCTAATCGCGCTGGCTTGTTCCAGTACGATTGAGCTCATTTCTTTGGAGGCCGATATGTCCGAAAAGAGTGCCCTGTTCATGGCGCGCACGACGCGCTTCCACGAGTTTGCCCGCAGCTTGACGACCACCTTGGGTGTCGAGGTGAGCCTGGCCACCCCCGATTCGCCGACTGCGGCGCACGACTTTGACCTGCTGATCCTCGATTCCGATGGCATCCGCAGCGACCGCATCGATCAGATTGCCAAGTGGCTTGACGATCGCGGCGGCGTCCCCATGTTGATGATCGTCGACGACGAGGCGCTCGGCACCTTGCGCCTGCCCAATCACGCGCATGCCGACTTTGTATGCCCCACGGCGACGCCCAACGAGCTTAAGGCTCGCGCGCAGCGCCTGATGGGCGAGGAGGAGACCGTCGCCGCCGACGATGTGCTCAACATCGATAACCTCGAGATCAACCTGGCCACCTACCAGGTGACACTCGATAACGAGCCTATCGACCTGACGCTGATGGAGTACTCGCTGCTGAGCTTTTTGGCAACGCACCCCAACCGTGCTTACAGCCGCGAGGTGCTGCTGCACCGCGTGTGGGGCTTTGAGTACTGCGGCGGCACGCGCACCGTCGACGTGCACATCCGACGCATCCGCTCCAAGGTGGGCCCGCAGATCGCGGCACACATCACCACCGTCCGCGGCGTGGGCTATCTGTTTAAGGACTAGATTTCCACCACAAAGGGGACAGGCACCTTTGTGGTGGTCTTGACGCAGGTGCGGGTTCCTCTCGAATCTGCAGCAGAACTTAAGCCTTCCTAAAAGATTGCGTTCTCATACACGTTCGCCCGCATATTGGGGTACAACTCAACGTGAACAATGATGGCCCGCCACATGTTTGGCGGGCCTTTGGTTATTTGACGAAAGGATCGCAGCCATGAGCGAGAACGATTCCCAGCGCCCCCAGGATGCGGGTCACGCCGGCGAGACACAGCAGCAGCCGCGTGTGCAGGTGGAGTCGACGCCTGCCGGCAGCAACATTCCCTACGTGCAGGCTTACGACACGCAGACCGGCCAGCCGCTGGGCGGTGCGCAGGTCGTGAACAAGCACACGGTGGTCAAGACCAAGACCAAAAAGCTGCCGATCTTTATTACGGCGCTTGCCGGCTGCGCCTGCGGCGCCCTGCTGGTCATCGCGCTCATTATGAGTGGCACGCTCAACATTGGCGGCGGAAAGAATGCCGTGACGGCGGGTGCTTCGGGTTCGTCGACGCAAAAGATCACCATCGACTCCGAGGACACCACGCTGGCCGAGGCCGTTTCTGCCAAGGCATTGCCCTCCGTGGTTTCCATCACCGCCACTTCGAGCGGTAGTCAGAATGGCTCGCTTTCGCAGTCTGCCGACGAGTCGGATAGTTCGGGCAGCGTCGGTTCGGGCGTGGTGCTCGATGCCGAGGGCCACATCCTCACCAACAACCACGTGGTCGATGGTTACGACCAGTACGTGGTGACCATGGACGACGGCACCACCTATGAGGCCGAGTTCGTGGGCAACGACGCCTCGAGCGACCTGGCCGTCATTAAGCTCAAGGATGCCGATGCCTCCAGGCTCACCCCGATCGAGATCGGCGACTCCTCCAAGCTCAACGTGGGCGAGTGGGTCATGGCGATCGGTTCGCCGTTCGGCAACGAGCAGTCTGTCTCCACGGGTATCGTCTCGGCGCTCTATCGCTCCACGGCCATGAGCTCTACCAGCGGCAACACCATCTACGCCAACATGATCCAGACCGATGCCGCCATCAACCCGGGCAACTCCGGCGGCGCGCTCGTTAACGATAACGGCGAGCTCGTGGGCATCAACTCGCTCATCGAGAGCTACTCGGGCTCCAGCTCGGGCGTAGGCTTTGCCATTCCCGTCAACTACGCCAAGAACATCGCCGACCAGATTATCGACGGCAAGACGCCGGTTCATCCGTATCTGGGCGCTACGCTTTCGAGCGTCAACGCGCTTAACGCCCGCACTAACAAGCTGAGTACCGACAGCGGCGCGTATGTGGCGAGCGTCGTCGAGGACGGTCCTGCTGCCAAGGCCGGCATCCAGGAGGGTGACGTCATCACCAAGCTGGGTGACGACGAGATTACGAGCGCCGATGGCCTGATTATCGCGCTGCGCAGCCACGAGGTGGGCGAGAAGGTCGAGATCACGCTCATGCGCGGCAAGGAAGAGAAGAAGGTCACCGTCGAGCTGGGCTCCGATGAGGAGCTGCAGAACCAGCAGCAGGACGACAGTTCGACCGACACCGGCAACGGCGGTATTACCGACGAGCAGCTGCGCCAGTATCTGGAGGAGCTGCTGGGCCAGCAGGGCCAAGGCCAGGGCTACGGCCAGGGTTTCTAACGAGCTGTATCGCACACACCGATGCCAGAGGGGCTGTCCCATCAACGCGGGATAGCCCCTCTTTTCTTATTAATCCGTTGGGGACGGAGGAAAACGGATCGCTTGGGGCTGACAAGAGGCCTGGTCCGGAATGGTCTGGACAGTTAGTTCAGATACGTATAAATCTGGGGCAGCTTGGGATGCGTTTTGAGCAATTTTTGATTGGGATGGGGCTCGAATGGGTGTTTGGAAGGGAGAACGGGACGTTTACATGGTCTCGAGGAGCCCAAATTAGTTGAAACAGGGGTGTTCTTGCCTGATTCAGCTCTAGGATTTATACGTATCTGAACTAACTGTCCACTCCAGTCTGGCGGCTGCCGATTCGGTGCGGTTCGAGACCGCTATTCGGCCTCATTGCGACCGGTGGTACTCTAGTATCCGTTTGAAATCGAGCGAAGGAGTGCCGCTATGGAGCAATCGAGCCTGTTTGGTGACGGCGTGGACATCGATACCGAAACGCCCGCGAGCGCGGATGCCACCGCACCGGTCGACGCCCGTGCCCAGGCGGCAGCGCGTGCGGCCGAGTTGCGCCACGAGCTCGATTACCACGCCTATCGCTACTACATGCTCGATGCGCCCGAGATCACGGACGCCGCCTTTGACAAAATGCTCGTTGAGCTGCAGGAAATCGAGGCGACCTACCCCGACCTGGTGACGCCCGACAGCTATACTCAGCGCGTAGGTGGCTACGTGAGCGAGCAGTTTACGCCGGTCACGCACATGGCACGCATGTATTCCATGGACGATGCCATGGACCTGGACGAGCTCGACGCGTGGCTCCAACGCACCGAGGATGCGCTCGGCGCCGGTAGCGTCACCTATACCTGCGAGCTCAAGATCGACGGCCTGGGCGTGGCCCTTACCTACCAAAACGGCACCTTCGTACGTGCGGCCACACGTGGCGATGGCACCACGGGCGAGGACGTGTCGCTCAACGTGCGCACCATCAAGGATGTGCCCATGCACCTGTCCGAGCCAGCGCTTGTCCACATGGGCGCCGACCGCGAGCGCACCATTGAGGTGCGCGGCGAGGTCTATATGCCCAAGGGCAGCTTTGTGCGCCTGAACGACGAGGCCGATGCCGAGGGCCGCGACCCCTTCGCCAACCCGCGCAACGCCGCCGCCGGCAGCCTGCGCCAAAAAGACCCCAAGGTCACGGCGCGCCGCGATCTGGCCACCTTTATCTACGCCATCGCCGATACCGACCCGCTGCACGTCCACAGCCAGCGCGAGTTCCTCGATTGGTTGCGTAGCGCCGGCTTTAGCGTCAACCCCAACGTGGCTCGTTGCGCCACGCCGGCCGAGGTCCACGAGTTCTGTGCCCAGGCGCTCGAGCACCGCGGCGACCTGGACTACGACATCGACGGCGTGGTCGTAAAGGTCGATAGCTTTCAGCAGCAGCTCGACCTGGGCTTTACCGCCCGTGCGCCGCGCTGGGCCATTGCCTTTAAGTTCCCGCCCGAGGAAAAGCAGACCGTCTTGCGCGAAATTCGCATCCAGGTGGGCCGCACCGGTGTACTCACGCCGGTCGCCGAGTTCGACCCGGTGACGGTCGCCGGCTCTACCATCGCGCGCGCCACGCTGCACAACATCGACGAGATCCGCCGCAAAAACGTGCGCGAGGGCGACACCATCATCGTGCACAAGGCAGGCGACGTAATCCCGGAGGTCGTAGGCCCGGTGCTCGACAAGCGCCCGGCCGATTCGGTCGACTGGCACATGCCCGAGGTCTGTCCCGTGTGCGGCAGTCCCGTGGTCCACGAGGACGGCGAGGTTGCCTACCGTTGCGTGTCCATCGACTGCCCGGCGCAGCTCAAGGAGCGTCTGCTCCACTGGGTGAGCCGCGGCTGCATGGACGTTGACGGCCTGGGTGACGAGATCGTCGACAAGATGATCGCCGCCGGCCTGATCCACGACGTCGCCGACTTCTACCAGCTCACGGTCGACGATATCGCCGGGCTAGACACGGGGCGTACCTATGCCAGCTCCAACAGCAAAAAGGGCGTCAAGAAGGGCGACCCTATCCCGGTGGGCCTCAAGACGGCCGAGAAAATCATCGCCGAGCTCAACAAGTCCAAGAGCCAGCCGCTTGGTCGCGTGCTATTTGCCCTGGGCATCCGCCATGTGGGCAAGAGTGTGGGCGAGGTCATCGCCGAGCGATTCCTGTCGATCGACAAGCTTATCTTGGCGAGCGAAGAGGATATTGCCGAGTGCGAGGGCATCGGTCCCAAGATTGCGGCGAGCGTCAAGCAGTTCCTGGCCGTGCCCGAGAATCTCGCCGTGCTGGAACGCCTGCGCCAGGCGGGTCTGTCGCTCGAGGTCGATTTGGGCGCCGCACACGCGCAAGCTGCAGCTGACGCTGGCGTGGCGGGCGAGCTCGCCGATGCACAGCCACTCGCGGGTCTGACCTTCGTGCTCACCGGCACGCTCGTCAACCGCACGCGCGACGAGGCGGGCGCGGCGCTCAAGGTGCTCGGCGCCAAGGTTTCGGGCAGTGTGTCAAAGAAGACGAGCTATCTGGTTGCCGGTCCCAAGGCGGGCTCCAAGCTCACCAAAGCCGAACAGCTGGGCGTACCCGTGCTGGATGAGGCGGTACTTGAACAGATTTTGGCGACGGGCAGGGTCCCGGAGGCATAATGATTTGTTGAGGAACTGCGCAGAGGCTCAGTTCCTCAACATCTCCTTATAGTGTTTGCCTGTTCAATTTCGATATCGTTTCCCTCGTATGATCCAGATGCGTCTACCGACTCAAAGCGTGAGTAGGAAACTCTTGTCCCAACTTTGATTTGGGAAAGCTTGTCTTTGATTCGGCCAGATGAGGGGAATGTAATCCGGGTTTGCTTTCCAGCGTCGGTGTAGCGGGGACTGTTGTCTGTTTGGATTACGAGTTCCGTTCCCTCAATAGAATGAACGCTGCCGGCTCCAAAGACAAGGTAATCATCTCCTCCGCTATAGCGGGCTCTATCTGTGCATGAAGAAATGGATGCAAACATAGCGAAAATCACCAATATCGTAACCAGGGCAAAGGCCGTGGTGCCATAGCATTTTGATGGTGCCATCCGGTCTACCAAAAGACTGTTCCGTTCAATTTGACCATATTGGGCGTTGCATAGTTAATCGCTCGGGGATAAGTGTTCCATCCGTCGAATACTTCGAGCCACTGCAGTTCGATGCCAGAGCTTCCATTATGCCCAGTAAAATAGCCAGTTACCGTGACCGTATGACCTGATAGCTCGACGGATCCTTCACTGTTTCGGCTGTTGATCCACATATGATACAAGCCGATATTCCCTTGATCGATAGTTGCTCTGTACTGAGCGAATTGAGGCTGATAACCGAAAAATTGAGTATTAAGTGCTCTACCCTTTTGAGCGGCAAGACTTTTAAACGGAACAATTCCATCTGGGATGATCGTGCTTCCGTACTCGACGCCCTGATCATTGGTCTTATACGTTGTTGTGCCAGTGACGTTCCATATTTCTTTATAATAATCGGGATTAAATTGATTAGCGTTTGAACTGGTGAGACCGTAATGCATTGATACAGCGTACAAGGCAGAAACGACGCATGCATACTTATTAGTGCGGGCTTCAACTAATGATTCCGAGACTCCTCGGAACGGTATTCCGTTTAAATCGTCTATTTGGAAATGCAACATCAAGTCATCTTCATTGATAATGACAGCATCCCATGAAGTTGGGTTATTGCTTTGAGGTGCTATACCCTTTTCGGTGACAATCGGGACAGACCGTATATTGTTATAGTTGGTTACACAGTCTCTAGTTCCTGGCACCAAAGTTCCATATTCAATATCGTTGTACGAAATTAGTACGGTTGGGTTTGTGGCCTGTTGGCCGGAATAAGTTGAAATGGCGTTTGATAGAGAAGCTGAAATCGGAAGAATGGTATCGCCGAGGGTTATCTCCTTCAGAAGCCCAGGATATGATGCGTCAAGTATTAAATAACCGTAAGGGCTTCCTTCCCTTGTGACACTGATTTCATAGCCACAGATAAGGCCGATTTGTTGGCATACGGGAACGATTTGCTCGATCTCTAAGTTCGCGGATCCGTCGACGATGGGCAACAGGGAAAGCGCGTAGTCTTGTGCTAGGTCTGATGTAAAAGCGACGGATGAGTTTGAGTCGGCAGCGAATACTCTTGTTGGGCGTGACGCGGATAAGCCGATGATCGAGGCTAGGCCGAGAAGAAACGAGCGACGTGATTGAACTCTGGGCATAATGTCTCCTGCCTATGGGGGGCAATATGCTGTCATTTTATTTGCTACAAAATACAATCTAATTCGGATTAAGGTAAATGGATGGAATTGCTCGATAAATGGTAGTGATTAGCGGACCGGTATCGCGATCCTCGTCACATACGCTCCCGGGTCGTCGCTGATGATGTCGTCGATGAGGGCGATTTCGCGCGAGGGACCGGCGGGGGACAGGTCGCGCTCGTGCATGTAATCGAGTAAGCGCTCATAGCGCGGGGCCGCCTGACCGTGCGTGCCGCGGAAGCTGACCGTCAGACACCGCGCGGCGGGACGTACTTCGACATCGCCCAGGTAGGTAATCGTCCGTGTCATCCAGCAGCAGAAAGACTTCGTCGTAGCCGTCAAAGTCGCCGCCGGCCAGGCGCTCGGCGCTAATCCCGACGCCTAAGTTGCCCAGGAAGACAAAGGTCTCGTGCTGGCCCTTCTGCAGTTGACGAATCTGCCACTCCAGCGCATAGGCGTCGGTAGGCTTGACACGTTCGCGCAACACGGCGCAGCGAAGCTCGGGTGCATCGATTGTGCAAATGGTATCGAGCTCGGTGTTCAAGGCATCGTGGAGCAGCGCAAGCCGGTTATCGATCTTACGCGACACGCGCTCCAGCTCTCGGCGCTTGCGCTCGATGAGCTCCTGCTGCTGAGCTAGCTGCCGCTGCATGAGGTCCACATCGCGCGTGGTCACAAACTCACGGATCTGCGCCAACGGCAAGTTGAGAACACGCAGGTGGCTGATGGTGTTGAGGGTGGAGAGCTGCCGCGATCCGTAGTAGCGGTACCCGCTTGCCGGATCGATGTACGCCGGGTCCAGCAAGCCCATCTGCTCGTAATGACGTAGCGTCCCCACGCTCAGGTTAAACAGGCGCGCCACCTCGCCAATGCGGAGCAGGCCCTCAGTATGTTCACTTGACGTGTCGGTCACAGGACAGCTCCTTTCAATAGGGTCGGGGAGGGCGCCAGGCTCGCGTCGCCCCGCTACGCTACCAGCTTGTCAAAAGCTCCGCGGCGGTTGAGCACGGTAAACGCGACAACACAGATGACCGCCGACAAAATCGATCCGCACGGCGAAGCGATGCCCATGGGAAACAGCGTGTCGGAATAGGCGTTTGACAGCAGCCACGCGCCCGGCACGCGAATGAGCGCCACGGCCAGCACGTTGTGCGCAAAGCCGATGTAGCTCTTGCCGTATGCAGCGAAAAAGCCGCTAAAGCAAATGTGGATGCCGGCAAAAATCGCGTCGAAAATGTAGCTGCGCATATAGCCGGTGCCGGCGGCGACCACCGCGGCGTCCTTGGCAAAAAAGCCAATAAATGCCGGTGCCACCAGCCACATCAGCACCGTGATCAGGCAGCCGTACACTACCGAGATGGTCATGGCGTCCTTGAGCACCTGACGCGCACGATCGCCCTTGCCCGCGCCGGCGTTTTGCGCCGTGAGTGCACTGACGGTGGCGCCCATGGAACTCGGCACAATGAACAAAAAGCTGATCATCTTCTCGACCAGGCCCACGGCGGCGGCGTCGACGAGCCCTCGGTGGTTGGCGATGACGGTGATAAACATAAACGCCACCTGGATGCAGCCGTCCTGCACGGCCACGGGCACGCCGATCTTAAGAATGCTGCCGAGCACCTCGGGCTGGGGGCGCAGGTCGCTACGCTTAACGTGGATGTTCGTGCGACGGCTCTTGAGCCACACGAGCGCGAGGGCAACGCTGGCCGTCTGCGCGGTCACCGTGCCAAGCGCCGCGCCCACGGGGCCGAGCCCCATGTGGCCGATAAACAGAAAATCGAGTGCGATGTTGATGATGCATGCCACGCCAATCACGTACATAGGCGAGCGCGAATCGCCCAGGCCGCGAAAGATGGCCGAGAGGATGTTGTATGCGGCGATAAACGGAATGCCTACAAAGCAGATGCGCAGGTAGGCGGCAGTGCCTTCGACCGCCTCGGCCGGCGTGCCAATGAGCGCCACGATCTGCGGGCACAGTGCGAGCAGGACAACGGCCAGCACCACCGAGACGCCCATAAAGAGCGTGATGGTGTTGCCGATGGCGGTCTCGGCGCGGTCGAAGCGGCGCGAGCCTACGGCGTGGCCGACGATGACCGTCGTTCCCATGGCCAGGCCCACGAGCGTCACGGTAATGATATAGAGCGTCTGCGCGCCATTGCCCACGGCGGTGATGCCGGCAGCGCCGCTAAACTGCCCCATCATGTACAGGTCGGCCATGCCGTAGAGCATCTGCAAAAAGTACGAGAGCATATAGGGCAGGGCAAAGACGGCGATGGTCTTGAGGACATTGCCGCGTGTGAGGTCGTGTTCCATGGGCGGGGCTTTCTGGCCGGGTTTGTTTACGTACCAGTGTAGTGAAAACCCTATAACGATTGTAGAGTCAAGGTTTGTGTCGGCAGTGGGGCGAAAAAAGTCACGCTCCGAGCACGATGCTTTGACCCCTCCGTGCCTCTCACCTCGCCTCAAACCATCACAACATTCGACGTTTTTTGCCAAAAACGGGAAAAGCATCGAATGTTGTGATGGTTTTTCTGCCGCTCGACCGGGTGGAATCGCTTTCTTGCGCACGAAGGTGTGCGGACCCGTGGGCAGGGGAATAAGGTTGGTTATCCGACTCCATTGGAGGGCTCATGGACCTGCCGATCGTCCTGTCCCATAAGACTGCCTGGCTGTACCATAACGTGGCGCGCCCGTCCGAGCCGCTCTCGCGAGCAAGCAGCCTATACGATGAGGACTCGCTTGCTAACGAGGCGGAGTCGACCGCGAGCCTGCCCAAATTGGGACTCGACGCCAAGGGGCTGAGGGCTTCAACGGCAGTTGGAATCGTTACCGACTATCTGGTTTCGCTTGGTATTCCACGAGAAGAGCTCGATCATATCGACACACTCGTCAACTTCGATTTTGAGCGCTCGACGCCGGCTGGATTTAGGTGCCACGTGTTTGGGGCGCCGGTACCTCCAGGCCATCTTATCGAGGTGGCAGAGGGCCTTCTAGTGGTTGATGAGGCCATGTGCTTTGTCCAAGCGGGTTCGTGGATGAGTGAGCCCGAGCAGCTGGAATATGGCTACGAAATCTGCGCCCGATACCATTTGAATCATCTGTCGACAGACGATTATATCGAGATGGGGCAGAGGTATACCGTTGCCGACTTGATTACTTGTTGCAATGAGAACCGATCTCGTCAGGGGGCTATACGCGCGGCCGCCGTGCTCAAGCGCGTGCACGATGGCGCGCGGTCGCCCATGGAGACGGCCACCGCAATCATGGTCGTAGCAAAACGTTCTCAGGGAGGGCTGGGATACGCCAAGATCGAGCTCAACCATCGGGTCGATGTCCCCAACGAGTTCAAGTATCTCGCAAAGGCCGGGTATTTCGAGATCGACGTATATGCGCCTGCGAGCGGTACGGGGATTGAGTACAACGGCTCGGACCATCTTGATAAACAGCGCAGCGCGTCGGATGCGGAGCGTATGACCGTGCTGAGCGCGCTGGGCTTTAGGATGATCGTCCTCACCGGGACTCAGTTTGCCCACCAGCTGCAATTGCACCGGGCGATGAATGCCATCGCGCTCGCTATGGGCCTCAAGTGCGACCGAAGCGAAGCGTTCCAGAAACGTCAGAACGACCTGCGAGAATTCGTGATTCGACACTGGGACGGCGGCCTTTAGGGGCGCCTTGGCCCTTCTACGGGGTGCCGTGGGCGGGCAAACCATCACAACATTCGACGTTTATCGCCAAAAACGGGAAAAGCATCGAATGTTGTGATGGTCTGTGCTGAGGATGGGCTTGGGAGGCCGGTCTTGTTCGAAGTGACCTGTCCTGTCGTACGGGTGTCGGCAGGATTCTCTCGTGCGGTACTATGTTTTCTGAAGAATAAAACGCCGCGTGAGGGGAGGGCTGCGTGGACGGGCGCGTGCAACATGACGGCTTTGGCCGCGATATCAACTACCTGCGCATTGCCGTTACCGACAAGTGCAATTTCCGCTGTATTTACTGCATGCCGGCCGATGGCGTGGCACCCCGTGCACACGACGAGCTACTCAGCGCCGAGGAAATCGCCCGCTTTGTGCGTCTGGTGGCGGGGGAGGGCATTCGCCGCGTGCGCTTGACGGGCGGCGAGCCGCTGGTCAGCCGCCGTATCATCCCGCTCATTCGCGACATCCGCGCGATTCCGCAGATCGAAGACATCTCGCTCACCACCAACGGTGCCCTGCTGCCCAAGCTGGCGCCGCAGCTCAAAGATGCCGGGCTTAACCGCGTCAACATCTCGCTCGATACGCTCGACCCTACGCTCTTTGGAAAGATCACGCGCCTGGGTCGGCTCGAGCAGACCATGGCTGGCATCGATGCGGCGCTGGCTTGGGGCTTTGAGCCCGTTAAGGTCAACTGTGTTGTGGTGCGCCGGCTCAACCAGGATGTGGCGGCCCTCGCGCGACTTACGCTCGACCGCCCCATCCACCTGCGCTTTATCGAATACATGCCCATTGGCGACGAGCGCACGAGCTCGCATTGCACTGTGGACCCGCATGCGCCCGCGCTCAATCCCGAGCTGTGGGACGCGAGCGATACCGTGCCGAGTGACGAGCTGCGGGCGCGTATCAATGCCGGGGCCGCCGCGACGGGACTGGGCGAGCTCGAGCCGCTCGACATCAACGACGCTCCTGCCGGCGCGGGCCCTGCGCGCTATTGGCACTTTCCGGGCGCGGCGGGAACGGTCGGCTTCATTAGCGCCATGTCCAACCATTTTTGTGCGAATTGCAACCGTCTGCGCCTGACGGCCGATGGCAACGTGCGCCCGTGCCTGTTTAGCGATGCCGAGTATTCGGTGCGTGAGGCGTTGCGCCGTGGTGATGATATGCAGGTACTTTCGATTTGGCGCGATGCCGTGGCCCACAAACCGCAGGAACACGCGATAATTGAGGGCACGCAACGATTTATGTCCCAAATCGGAGGATGATCATATGGCCAAGAGCAGGTACGCCGATGCCACCAAGGCCGCTCGCAGGGCCGCGATGTCTGCCCACAAAGCCACGGCTGCGGCCAGCGATGCCGTTGCAGGCGCGCAGCCGTCTGCCGGTGCTGCCACTGAGCCCGCCCGTGACGCCCGTCGTGACGAGCTGACGCACGTGGACGCCAAGGGCGAGGTGCGCATGGTCGACGTGTCCGACAAGGCCGAGACCCATCGCATTGCTATCGCCGAGGGCACTATCCTCATGCATCCTGAGACGCAGGCTATGGTGCTGCAGGACCGCGCCAAAAAGGGCGACGTGCTTGCCTGCGCGCGCGTGGCGGGCATTATGGCCATCAAACGCACAAGCGACATCATCCCCATGTGCCATCCGTTGCTCATTACCAAGAGCAAGTGCGACATTGCGCCCATTGCTTCGGCGGGGACGCCGGCCGAGGACGTGCCCGAGGGCTGGGCGCCGGCGCGCGTTGACGGGCAGGTTGGCTTTCATGTATTGGTTACGGCCGGCGTGACGGGTAAGACGGGTATCGAGATGGAGGCCCTGACTGGAGCGAGTGCTGCGTGCTTAACAATCTATGACATGTGCAAGGCGGTCGATCGCGGCATGGAGATCGTCGACGTGCGCCTGCTGCACAAGGAGGGCGGCCGCTCGGGCGTGTGGGATCGTGCCGAACGTCAGGTCGCTGCCGCTGAGGCCGTGGCCGCTGACGGTGCCGCGTCCGCAAGCGCACCCGTCGCCGTCGCGCCCGCAGTTCCAGCTCCGGCCGTCCCCGCGATCGCGTTTATCGGCTACCAGAACTCGGGCAAGACAACGCTCGTCGAGAAGGTTATCGCCGAGCTCACTCGCCGCGGCCTGCGCGTGGGTTCGCTCAAGCATCATGGGCATCATGGCTTTGATATCGACGTGCCCGCTAAGGACACCTGGCGCCATCACCAAGCCGGATCCAAGCACGTGGGCCTTATCTGCGCCACGCGCTGGGCGGAGTACGCCGACACGCGCGAGGAGGACGAGATGCCCGCGCGTGAGCTGCTGTCGCGTTACAGCGATGTCGATGTGGTGATCATCGAGGGCTACAAGACCGAGGGCTTCGACAACATCGTAGTCGCGCGCTCCGGTGTCGACCGTCTGCGCGGCAAGAGCTCGCTCGACCTGGTCGACGGCCGCACGCTGGCCCTTGCCTGCAACGAGGCCCTGGCGCGCCAGGCCTTCGACGCCGGCTTTGCGACCCGAGCCATCAACATCAACGACGCCCGAGCCATCTGCGATCTGATCCAAGACCATCTGGTCTAAAACCTGCCAAAAAAGACAGGTTAATTTGGCAGGTTTTATCTGGTCAAACGTCATTTCCACCACAAAGGGGCCAGGCACCTTTGTGGCGGTTTTTCCTTTGATAGATGTGTGGGACATGCCTTACAATCTGACAAGGAGTTCATGACGGGCGAAAAACGGAGAGAAGGGGCTTGATGCGTCCTTAATGTTTCATGCGGATAGATTGATTTGACAGACGGTGCCGAATGCCCGCCGTCCGCATTCGTATAAAACAAGGAGTCTCCATGCTCGCCCCTCTTTTCTCAAAGCCTCAATCATCGCTTTCCGTGCAGGCCAAGCGCCTGGTGGCGATGCGCTTTCTCATCTACACCGGTTTCCAGACCAGCTACTTTATCGGCGTCATCGGAACGCTCACCTATGCGGACGGCGCTTCGGTCGTGGCGACATCGCTGGCCGTCCTGTTTATGAATGTTTTTGTAATCCTGGGATCCTTTGCGGGTGGCGCGGCGCTCGACGCCTGGGGCCCGCGCCACCATTTCTTGCTGAGCATCGTGGGCACGGTGACAACCGGCGCGGCGATCATTGCCTTTGGCAGCGCGACCGGCATCGTCCTGCTCGGCGCGGTGCTCCTGGGCTTTGTGATGGGGTTCGCCCAGCCCATCGCCACATCCTATCCGGCCTACCTCACCGACGATCCTGTCGAGCTCAAAGACATCAACTCCGCCATCGCCATGTTTTCAAACGTGAGTATCATCGTTGGCCCCACACTGGGCGGCTTTGTCGCGGCGGCTGCATCGTCACGCGCGGTGTTCGTGCTCATGGTGATTTTTACCGTACTGGCGCTCGCCGCCGGTTGGGGCTTTAGGCCGCAAGGAGGTCGCGTCGCCGCGCGCGAAAGTACTCCTGCGGACGGCAGCACAACGGCAAGTACTGCCAGTCAAAGCTCCGACTCCAGCAAATCCACCCGCGTCACCTTCGCGACCAGCATCAAGACGGTCTTTACCAACAGCGTCCTCGCCCTGCTGTTCTGCATTATTTTCCTTTCGAACTTTGGCTACGGTGCCTTCGATCCGCTGGAGTCGTTCTTCTACCGCGATGTCCTGCACGTCGGTGTCGAATGGATGGGCTGGCTCTCGTCGGCCTCGGGCGTGGGCGCGGTGCTGGGCGCCGTGGCCGCGCTCCGTTTGCCGCCGCATCTGATCAACCTTAAAACGCTGCTCGCGGCGCTTATGTCCGTGGGCCTGGGAAGTCTGCTCTATGTGGGGACGCCGTACGTGGGCGTAGCCCTTGTCGGCCAGATTGTCCTTGGCGTGGCCTGGGGCGTCGTCAACCCGCTCCACAACACGATCGTGCAAACGACGGCTCCGCTCGAGCAGCTCGGTCGCGTCAACTCGGTCATGGGCTTTGGCAACATGTTCGCCGGCGTGGCCCCGCTGGCAATTGCCCCATGGCTGGCGGCGACATTTGGCGTACAGCAGACGCTCGTAGGGGCGGGCATGGTCGTGACGGCGGTTCCCGCGGCGTTGCTGCTGTTTGGACGCCGGCATTTGGATCGTGCCGCAAGGCAGTAAAACCATCACAACATTCAGCGAAAATCGCGATTTTGCCGAAAAGCGTCGAATGTTGTGATGGTTTGCGCCCCGGGTCCGGCCACCCTTCGGGTTCGGCCACCACAAAGGGGGCAGGCACCTTTGTGGTGGTTTTTGCTTGGACGGGCCGCGCCCGCGCCTTGGTATACCATGTACGCCGTTCACGAATACACCCCACACTGTCGCACAACCCAGAAAGGCCCCCATGGACACCACCTTCAGCCACATCAAAGCCGTGTTCTGCGATATCGACGGCACGCTGCTCACGAGCCAGCACACGGTGTCCCCGCGCACCGTGGCGGCGATCCGCGCCCTGCGCGAGCGCGGCGTGCTCTTTGGCCTGTGCACCGGGCGCGATGCCCACGCGACCGAGGCCATGTACGAGCTCTGGGGTATCGAAGGCCTGGTGGACGTGCTCGTGGGCTGCGGTGGTGCCGAGGTCATCGACCGCGCACACGACATCAACGAGCTGAGCTATCCGCTGCCGGGCGAGACCATCGCGCGCATCTGCAAGCACATGGCGGACCTTCCGGCAACGCCCGTCTGCCCCCGAGACGGCGTGTTCTACGTGCCCGAGAGCAACGCGTGCGTCGAGCACCTGTCGCGCGTCGACGGCGTGCCCTACCAGGTGGTCGATTTTGCCGAGTTCTTGCGCGAGCCGCAGCCCAAGGTGATGTTTACCATGGCGCCCGAGGTAATGCCGCAGGTGATTGAGCGGGCGTCGACGTTTGCCGACGACACCGTTAAGGCGGCGGCTCTGCAAACCACGCAGCGGCTCTACGAGTTCATGGATCCGCGCGTGTCCAAGACGCGCGGCCTTGTGCGCGTGGCGGAGCTCAACGACATGGAGCTCCAGGACATCTGCGTGTTTGGCGATGCGGACAACGACACCTGCATGGTGGCTGACGCCGGCGTGGGCGTGGCCATGGCAAATGGCAGCGATGCCACCCGTGCCGCCGCCGATTTTGTAACCGCGAGCAACGACAAAGACGGCATCGCGATCTTTATCGAGGAACATCTGCTGTAGCGCAGGGGGAGAACCGCCACAAAGGGGGCAGGCGCTTTTGTGGCGGCCTCAGGCGATTTGGGCGAATTGATACCGAAAATCTGCGCGAAAATTCAAATAACGTTGTCTGAACATCATGCTTCTAACCACCGAGGGGTTAAAGATATTCCCATCAATTTGGTAGTCTATTCCTCCCGGTTAATGATCTACCGTTCACGGTCGATTTTCGACCGTTCACAGGACGCATGCTCTTGAGCAAAATGTTGTGCAAATAAATAAAATGCTATTAAAAAACTGATAACTAGCTTAATTACCAGTAGAAATAGATATTTCATGGCGAATAAACGAAGGTTAATCCGAGCAAATGTCAAGAGGATTGAGAATTCGCTACAAAACTATCGGTATTTTTGCTTAGATGTTCAAACAATCGTTACAATATGTACTATAAGCGTGCGTAATTACAGGTTGCGCAGATACGTTTGATAGTGAAAGAGCAAGATCGCGGTCTCTTGGGGAGGAGACATCGATGAAAGCGAATTCAGAAAAAACTAAGCAGAGAAAAAAAGCGACGCGCCGCGTACTGGCAGGCGTTTTGTGCGGAGCCTCCGTTTTGAGCCTGGTACTGTCGCTCGTCATGCCCCCGATCTCGCAGGCAATTGCAAACGATGATCAGGCGGGTGCAGCCGAGGAAACTGTGATGGGGGGGGGTTCCTCAAGTGAGTCTGCTGACGTAGACAACACTACTAACGGGGATGCCGAAAGGCAGGATAACAACGACGTCAAGAATGACGAAGCCTCTGGCGACGCTGGTGCGGCGAGCCTGTTGTCCGATGACGCAGGGGTTGAGGATGCTGTACAGCCTGCGGATGACAGTGCTAATGATGAGGGCGATATTGCTCTAGCTGTGGAAGACGCGGACGGATATACGCAGATTAATACAGCACAGGACCTCTACGATTACCTTCAAAATGATAAAAAAACCGGCAAGTTTCGCCTGAATGCCGATGTCGAGTGTGCAAGTGGCATTACGTTGGGCGCAGGTGAGGTGACCTTAGATTTAAATGGTCACAAGATTAAGCATAATGGCACCGAATCAGGTCGCAACAACATGCCCATGTTCAATGTGCCTGCGGGCGCGACGCTCACGATTGAGGATTTGAATCCAGGAGTCGACAGTGAGTGCAAGCAGGACTTCGACAAATTCGGGAACCTTGCTACGCTCGATTACGACGGCAACGGTACGCCCAACAAGCTCACGTACTACGTGACCAAGTCAACTCCGAATGGCACTGCTACCACTGAGACGCTCTACAAGCACGAGGTCAGCATCAGCGGCGCCATCGTGGGCACCGCTGCTCACTCTACGATGAAGCTCATCAACGTCTGTGGCGGTACGTTTAACCTTCAAAGCGGCGTGCTGACCACGAATCAGGACGCAAATGTTCGCCACCTGATTTATGCCGATAACGGCTCTACCGTCAACATGAGTGGCGGATACGTTTGTGGTGCTTCTATGGGCCGCGATGGTGCTGGTGCTGGAATACATGTTGAGGGCTCAACCCTGGATGAGGGCTCAACCCTGGTGATCTCTGACGGCGTAATCGCTGGTAACTATGCCCCCAGTGGCGGCGGCGTTTATGCCCGGAATTCTACGGTAAACATGGTTGGCGGTATTATCTCCGGTAACGGTACAAATAATGATCAAAACGGTTTTGGCGCGGGAATTTGTGCTGAGAACTCTAATGTGACCATTACGGATGGTCACATTACTAACAACAACTATCAGCACTACGATGAAAGTCACAAGGGTAACGGTTGCCACGGTGGTGGCGGCATTGCTGCTTTCAATGGCGGCAGTCTCACAATTGCAGGCGGTTACATCACGGGCAACTACTCTGCCGAGGCTGGCGGCGGCGTTTATGCTGGCGCTTGGAAACAAGCTCTTTCCGGGTTTAAGTTTTCTGGTGGAATCATCGCCAGCAATGTGGCGCAAAACTCAGAGGGTGGCGGTATCCGTATCTCTGCGCCTACCGAGAGCGTGTTTGAAGTGCCGATTGATTCGCACGCTGATTTACCCGCTTATATCACGAACAATACGACTAATACATCCAACGACTGGGGTGGCGGCGGCGTGTTCGTCCAGGGAAGCGGCGACAACAGCGTTCAGCCGGCAAGACTCAGGATTTCTAACGCTCTGATTACCAACAATCATGCCAGAGGCTTTGGCGGCGGGTTTGCCGCTTGCCCGACTGGTAAGACTGCCATTACCGATACCGATGGCATCGCGATTTTCGGTAATTCTGACGATAAAGGTGAGAAACGATCGGGCGGCAGTAATGGGAAGAGCGAGGACTGGGATTTCAATAAGGAGGAGGATAAGGGCGGCGAAATAACCAAAGATTTTATAGAAGCCGGCCATGAGGACCTTTTCTTAATTCACGATTCTTTCAATTCGGAAAACAATCCGTATATCGCTGCCGTAACTGGACAAATGCTTGGTGGCGGAGCTGCTAACTGGTCGGGCACGATCGACAAAACACCAACGTCTATCGGCAAGTACGAGGGCGCCCAAGCTAAGTACATGATTGGCCTTAAATCTGAGCCGATTCAGTATGATAAGGATGCTGCTACCGCGGCTGCGTCCCTCTTCATCACGGGCAACAGATCCAACATTCACGGTGGCGGCATCATGACCAACGGCGACGTAATCGCTGGCTCCACCACGCAGGTGAGCGTGTATCCCAAGATGAAGCTCAACGGCACTAAGGCACTGGAAGGCCGCGCGCTTACTGCGGATGATACGGGAAAATTCAGGTTCCAACTCTTGGAGCCGGGCGAGAGTGATGATGTTCCTAGCTTTAATAATAATGATGGCAAATTGCAGCTCAATGGCTGTTTAAAAGTTGGCGATGACGATGGGGTCACGAACGACGCTGAAGGTAACTTTGTCTTTGATTTGGGCAGGGTCAACTCCGATGGAACGAGCGTCTACTACCTCGTTGAGGACCCCGGCAACGTTGCGGATCGCGTCCCTGGCGTGGACTACGACCAGACCATCTACAAGATTGAGCTTACAACTACGACCGATAAGCGGCCGGTGCTGAATATTGAATACATCTACTATTTAGTTACGAATGTAAGGGTTACTAATCTCAAAAATAATGAGGTGAAAACGTTTACTCCGAAGAACGGTAGCGATGTCTCCATTAAGATCACCGATGGCAACACCGACAAGACCTTTACTAATGTATACAAACCCAAGGGCTCTTGGACACCTCAGGTGACCAAGAAGGTCGACGGCGGTGAGATGAAGAAGTTCAAGTTCAAGTTGTATGCTGAGAATACCGGCAACACGGAGAAAACTTTTAAGCCCATATATACATATACTTCTGGGCCGAAAAACCCTCAGATAGTAAAGTTCGATTCGGTACAAATCGGCCCACTAGGCGCTGATGAGCTCGATGGCAATCGGCAGGCGAAGTTCACCTACTACATCCGTGAATGCCCCGCCGACAAGAACGAAGGCACCAAACACGAGGGCTACACCAACGACACCAAGAGGTTCAAGGTCGTGGTGACGGCAACGGACAACGGTGACGGCACGCTGACCTGCACGCCGGCCTACTACGAGGTCGACGCCAACGGTCATGAGAACGAGAAACCGACTGACAACCCCACCTTCACCAACACCTACTCCACCTCTTTGCCCCTTTCTGGTATGTCGGGCGTCACTCTGACGTACCTTGCCGGCGCGGCAGTGCTTTGCGCTGCTGCGGCCTGGATGCACATTCGTCGCAAGGCGAATGCGAAGGGAGGCGAGCGTCGTGAATAAGAAAGTTTGCTCCTTCCCGATCTTGTTTGCGCTGCTTGCCCTCCTGATCGGCACCTGCGCGGTTGTGTTCCCCGCTTCCGCGCAGGCCGCGCCGAACTCGACCGGTTCCATCACGGTGAGCGGCACCGTGGCGAGCAGCTACGACGCCTACCAGATCTTTAGCGCCAACGTCGTCGACGGCGACAGCGACGCCAAGATCGCCACCGACCTCGCCTGGGCAAGCGACGCCGTGCGCGACGCCGCGCTGCCTGTGCTGCACAGCGCCGGCATGCCCAATTCCCAGACCACCGCGCGGGAAGCTGCCGAGTGGCTCAACACCGATTCCCACCTTACGAGCGCGCTGAGCGCACAGCTCGCTCGTTCCCTCCAGAGCTCTGACGCCGTGCCCGTGGCCCTTAACGCGGGCACGGCGGCCAAGCTGTCCTGTGGCTACTGGCTCATCGTCGCCGACGACGACGCCATCGCTCAGGGCGAGGTCGGCACCGCGCCGATCATGGCCCTGGTCGGCGGCAGCGCCGTCACCGTCAAGTCCAAGGCGGCGACGCCCAAGGTCCAAAAGCACGTGCTGGAGGACAGCACCGCCGCCTGGCAGAAGGCCGCCGACGCCACGGTCGCCGACGACCTGTACTGGCGCCTCTCGGCCACGGTCCCGGCGGGCCTCACGGCCTACGACACCTATACGGTGCAGTTCGTCGACACCATGAGCGCGGGGCTCGACCCCTCCAAGGTCGCCGCGAGCATGCGCGTGTACGTGGCGGCGGGCACGGACGGCGGCTTTGACGCGGTCCAGACCGGCAAGGACGGCCGCGTCGGCACCGAGCCCGCGAAGGGCTGGACCGACATCACGGCCCAGTGCGCCACCAAGGTAGCGGCGGACGGAACCTTCACCGTGCGCACCGGCGACCTGATCGCCGCGCTCGGCGGGGCCGACGCCTTCACCGCGGGCGCCCGCGTGGTCGCTGTGTACAACGCGCCGCTCAACAGCGCGTGCAACCACGGCATCGCGAAGGGCAACCCCAACCAGGTCTACCTGCGCTATCCGCGCTCTCCCTTTGCCGACCAGTCCGGCGACGCCGGCTTCACCCGCACGCCGAGCGACGATGCGTGCGCCTACACCTGGGATCTCGCGCTCACCAAGCGCGGCAGCGATGGCGACAAGCCGCTGCCCGGGGCGGTCCTGAGCATCACCGACGACCGCGGTCGCACACTGGCGGCCGACGGCACGTGGGATGCAGAGGACAAGGCCACCGTCACCACGGGCGAGGACGGCCGCGTGACTGTCTCGGGCGTTGACTCGGGCAAGCTGGAGGTCCGTGAGCTCAAGGCGCCCAAGGGCTACACCGCCTTTGAGGGCACGCGCTCCGTGACGGTCAAGGCCGAGGGCCTGGACGTCGACCAGGTGGCCGCCGCCAAGCCCAAGCTCACCATCACGGCCGAGTCGCCCCTGCGCGCCGACAACGCGGACGGGTCGACGGGCAGCCTGGAGGCGTCGCTCATCAACACGCCCACCGGCACACCCCCTAGCATTACCACCGGAGGCTTTATGCCCTCGACTGGCGATATGGCAATGTACGCCGCGGCCGCCGCAGCGGTCGTCGGAGCCGCGCTCATCGTGGTCGCGCTCCTGGTCAAGCGGGGAGGTGGCAGCCATAAAGAGTAGCTGGCAGCCCCACCGAGAGCGGGGCGAGACGTAGCGAAGCAGATGCTAAGACACAGACAGATGATGATCGATCGAATTGGAATAAAACGGAAAACGGAGGAAAAGAAGATGAGCATGAGCAAGAACATCGCACGCCTGGCAGTAACCGCCGGCCTCACAGCAGCGTTGAGCTTCGGCGGCGTTATGGCCCCGGTGACCATGGCGTTTGCTGATGATGTGGCGGCTGCCACGACCAATAGCATCACCATCAATAAGAACACTAAGAACGGCGATGTGAAGTACAAGGCATACCAGATCTTTAAGGCCGATGTCGTGGACAAGGACGGGAAGAAGGTCGCGTCCAACGTCGATTGGGCCGACGGACTATCTGCCGCTGCTAAGAATGGCATCATTGCCGCCATAAAGAGTGACGAGAAAGGCGGCGAGCTTCCCGGGACTCCCTCTGCACAGGACGTCGCCGACTGGATGGCCACATATCTCCAGGATGCTTCTCAGGTTGTGAACAATGGTGATTTGCTCGATACGATTGCTAGCTTGGTCAAGGACACTACTCCTGTCACGCCAAGGGGAGCTTCTACCGCTGCTTTCGCCGCGGACATCTCAGTATCATTTGATAACTCTGGCTACTATCTCTTCCTGACGGACGTTGACTCTATCGGCACTGCGGATAGCCATTCCGGCAAAAAGCAGACTGGTACTTCCCCGATTTTCGCTGTCGTGGGCGGCAACGCTGTTGAGGTTACCGAGAAGACCAGCATTCCTACGGTCGAGAAGAAGGTCAAAGACGACAAGCCCGGTAGCGATTGGAAAGACAAGGCAGATTCCCAAATGGATCAGGACGTCCATTACCAGCTGACGGGCACCGTTGCCGACAACATCGCCACGTTCGACACCTACTATTATGAGTTTAACGACGTGCTCTCTGCCGGCCTTACGGCAGACGCGGGCACCATTGAAGTTAAAATCGGCGATAAGACCCTTTCTCGTAACTCGACTGAGGGCGACAAGACTGGTTACGATGCTTCGATTGATAATACAACTAACACGTTGACCGTAAAGTTTACCGACCTCAAAACTGCTGCGAACGTAGCCGGCGCGACGCTCGACGGCCGCTCTAATGTCGTCGTCACTTATACTGCCAAGCTCGACCACAAGAAGGTCGATAAGGTTACTGTTGGCGGCGAGGGCAATCCCAACAGCGTCAAGCTCATCTACTCCAATAACCCCATGAGCGGTGGCAAGGGTGAGTCCGTGCCCGATACCGTTCGTGATTACACCTATGCGCTTAAGCTCGTCAAGGAAGACTCTGTCGATAGTAACACCAAGCTCAAGGACGTCATGTTTACCATCAAGGCCACGGGCGCTGACGAGCTTGAGTCTGACAAAGTGGGCACGCAGTATGTTCATGAGAACGGTTCGCTTGGCGATGACGAGTACAGGTTCAAGACTAATGAGAAGGGTGAAATCAACGTAAAGGGCCTCGATGCCGGTACCTACACGGTGCACGAGGTTGAGGGCAGTAACCCTGGCTACAACACGTTGGATGACTTTACCTTCACCATTACCGCCGAGGGCCTTGGTGAACTCGAGGGCGCGACGTTCGATGGGAACACATATCCGAATACGCTGAAAGTGACCGCGGGGAAGGACGGCTCCACTTTGGTCACCCCGTCAGTCGATGACGGCACCGTCACCCTTGTCGTCCAGAACAAGAAGGGCTCCAACCTCCCGCTCACCGGCCTTAACGGCGTGACCTTCACCTGGATCGCTGGTGGCGCGGTGCTGTGCATCGGCGTGGCGCACCTCATCCGCAGCCGTAAGCAGGCTGAGGAGTCCGAGCAGGAGTAACGCTCGCTCACCCATCCCCTTGGCAGGTGGGATGTGATGGCCATGAGACTTGCGGACACTTTTCTCGTCCATCCACGTTCTTGCTTTGCCATTCTCTTTTCGGGGCAGACTCCGCGCTGGAGTCTGCCCCGTTTTTTGGACAACACAGGCAGCCTCCACCGTCCGATGCGGACTCATCCGTCATCGCGTTTCTTGACTCGTATGAGGTTCGGTTTAAGGTCCGTAGGCGCTCGCGCGGTGCGGACGGTAGAAGGCATTTGCGCCGCAACAAGCGCAAATAAGAATGCCCGGGGGTCGGATCCCGGGCATTTAACAAAAGCTGAAAACTAGGCCGCCCGTGCTCCCAAACATTTACGCGGGGTGCGTCGTTTTCTATTGACATTGTATCCCGAATCGCCCAGCCGATTCGGGACATTTTGAAAACTCAAATGCTGGCTTATCCTCGCCTTGATTATCGACTTTATCCGAACACCTCCCACATTCATCCGCACATGTACGGA
>ERZ827126.1070-NODE-1070-length-29034-cov-10.421167_pt1 | contig 29034 bp, 26 predicted proteins | sample MGYA00519780_ERZ827126 | MGnify/ENA primary metagenome ERZ827126 (study PRJEB31778, sample SAMEA3449262) | human gut metagenome | biome: human gut; feature: human-associated habitat; material: faeces | place: United Kingdom | collected 2010/2012 ...
AAGTACAGCATAAAAAAGTTTGACTTTTTGTGTCCAAGATATTGACATAAGACCAATATTGTAAAATACCTCTTAATCCACCATTAACATCATTGTATTCACCAATGTATAAATGGTCATTATAAACTTGTAAAGTACAAGCCCCTGAAGATGTACGTTCTGGGTCAATACCAAAAGTATATTTTGCATTGTCATTTTCTTTGTCTCCAATAATAGGTGTCCAAGTCCATGCATTAGCATCATCAATAGTACCCTTAGTTTCATCATAATCACCACGAACAACAGCAAATGGACGGAATTGACGAGTTTTCTCATTCATAGTGTCATATGTACCACTAACTATAGAAACATAAAGACTATTATTATACTCAACAACTTGGTAGATACCTCCACCACCTGAAGAACCATCACGCCAAATTGCAGGATAATTAAATAAATCGTTCATATCAGCAATAACTTTAAAATCACCTGAACCAGGATCATTTGTGGCATAAATAACAGCTTGTCCATTATCATCTGAATTATTTGTATCAATTGTTAAACCACCAGCTATTAAATAATCCTTATAAGTACCTATAGCACGTGTTGAAGTAAATACATTTTTAGCATTAAGAGCACGATAACCCTCTAAATCAACACATTCATAAACCTTAACTAATTCATCTGTTGTTGGGTCAAGTTCATAAATACTTGGGACACCAGTTTGCATCATAATTTCCATATCTAAAGCCTTTGAACCATATTGTGTTAAAGCATCACCTTTACTAACAAGTCCAACAAAATATAACTTATTATTATATTCAACAGCACTTCTAAATATTGGAACACCTTCACATTCACCCTTTTCAAACATTTCACGAGACATAAGAACTTTAGTTTCACCTGTTACAACATTAAATTTAAAGAAAACACTTCCTGCATAATAGCCATCCTCTTCTCTACCCTTATTTAACTTACCATTAAACATTGCATCAACAACAGCTGTAGCAATATCTTCAGAAACTCCTTCACCAACAAGAGCATTCTTAGCTTGACTATATGCACTTAAAGCACCATACATTGTACCTACATAAATCCAATCTCCATAAGTTGCCGCACAATAGCTATAAGATTGTGTTGAATCACCTTTTCCCGTTTCACTAACACCATCTTTGTAAGCCTCAATATTATGATTTCCAAGATAATCTACAACCCCATCTGCAGTTTCAGTTCCTTCTGAAGCATGTGAAATCTTTTCAAATGTGTAACCATTATTTGTATAGCTATGCTGAATGTTAATAAGATTATTTTTCTTACTAGCTGCTAAAGCACTAACACCACTTAAACTTGAAAATAGCATTGCACTAATAACACCAGCAACTACACGATGAAAATTCTTTTTTCTAATCATCTTTTAATCCCCCTATTTTTTATTTTTTTATCACAAAAGTCTAAAATGTAAACTTAAATGAACTTTTTTTGTGGAAAAAATAAAGTGTTTTTTAATATTTTATACCTATTGTTAAATTTTTTCAATAATTAAATACAAATATCATAAAAAAAAGTAAATTTAAAAATATAAAATTATACTGTATGCTTTTTAACCACACAGGATAATAAAAGTAATAATTAATTTTTATGAAATTATATAATCATAAATATCACTTCTAATCGGAGTAAGCAATTGATATTTTATTTCAACCGCTGTTTTTGTTGTGTTTTTCATAACAAATTCCTTTGATTCTCCAAAGGCTTTAATTTTTCCTAAAAAATAAAATTCTTTTGATATTTTATCATCTTTATTTTTTCTGATAAATAAATACATATTCACATTATTTTTTTCTGCATTATAAATTTGTACTACATCATCAGATTTCTTAGTTCTTCCAGATTTTGAAATTGCTATTAATTTACATTCTGATAATAATCTATCTTCATAATTAATGCTATCTTCAATAGTTTCATGTTTGTCATAATTAATAAAGACAGGATATGTTTTTGTTTTCTTGTCAAACTTATATCCTCCAATATTAAGGGCAACTTCACCTTTTTCCCATTCTAAAAGCCTACATACATCTTCATAAGTATATTTTTGATACAACTGAAAAGATGTATCTTTATATCTTTTACTATAATTTTTGTTATATCTATTAAGTCCAAATTCTATTAATTCACTAACCATGTCTTTAAAATCTTTATTTTTAAGAAGATTATAAAATTCTTTAGATACAATATAATCATCATCTTGTTTTTGTATAAATACACATTTATCATAAGTTTTTTTATCTTGCCCTGTTAAAAATTTATTAGTTAATACATTAATAACATTTTCTCTAGCAATTAAACTCAAATTAATATTATAATTTTCTTTTAAATTTTTACTTAACATAGCTATTAATTTATAATCATTATTAAGTATAGATTTTAATAATAAAAGTTCATGAGGTCTTTTACCAGAAGCTAATTTCTTTGAAATAAATTCAATAAATAACTTTTCAATGGAATTAAGCTCTATAGTATACTCACTTTCATATTTATTTAAAAATCCATAATATGACTTTAAATTCTTATTTTCAAAGAATCTCAAAGGATCTATAGCATTATATTTATCAAAATCCATTAGTGTTGGAATTTTACCTATTTTTTGTTTAAGTTCCCTATACTCTTGTTTAATCATCCTAATATCGTTAAAATTGGCACTGTCAATTGACTGAAAAATTCTTTTCTTAGATATTTCATCAAAATTAATTGTAGAACAACCAGGTATAACTTTAGAGCTTTCTAATACATACCTTCTAATATTATCTTTATTAAAAGTTCTATCTCCTGATAATGCTATAGGTATTAAAAAATTATTATTGTAACTTCCAACAAAATCAATAATGACAACATACTCTTTAAACTTACTTTTTCTAAGCCCTCTTCCTAACTGTTGTACAAAAATTATCGCTGATTGAGTTGGTCTTAACATAACTATTTGATTTATTGATGGAATATCTACTCCTTCATTAAAAATATCCACAGTAAAAATATAATCTAAAGAATTATCTATTTCATCTTGTTCTAATCTTTTAATAGCATCCTCCCTAACTTCTTGAGAATCTTCTCCAGTTAAAGCAACTGTTTTATATCCACGATTATTAAAAATATTTGATAATTTTTTAGCCTCTTTTTTACTGCTACAAAATATTAAACCTTTAACTCTATCACCACAATAACCATAAAAATTAATTTTATCAATAATATGATTAACCCTTTCTTCAGCTACTAAAAATCTAAAATCCGAATTATCATTAAGTTCAGTTCCATCTACTGTAACATCTGAAATACCAAAATAGTGGAATGGACATAATAAATCCTCTTCTAATGCTTGCTGAAGACGTATTTCATAGGCAATATTATTATCAAACATCTTAAATATATCAAAATCATCATTTCTTTCAGGAGTGGCTGTCATTCCTAACAAAAATTTAGGCATAAAATAATTTACTACTTTTTGATAGCTATTTGCACCAGCTTTGTGAACTTCATCAATTACAATATAATCAAATTCATCCTTTTTAAAGTTATATAGTATATCATCCTTAGATAATGTTTGTATTGTAGAAAATATTATTTCCCTATTAATATCTTTAGAATTACCTGATAAAATTCCCATTGTTTTTGTATCACCAAATACATCTTTATAGCTTTCTAAAGCTTGTCTTGCTATTTGTTCTCTATGTACTATAAACAAAGCTTTTTTAGGATTATATTTTCTAAGTTCAAAAGCTGATAAATATGTTTTTCCAGTTCCTGTAGATGAAATTAGCAGAGCCTTATCTTTTCCTTTTTTTCTTAATTCATTCAAACTTTCAATTGCAGCTACTTGCATCCTATTAGGTATAAGCTTATATTGTTTAATACTTGGTACTTTTGTTTTTCTTGTATATTCCCTTTGTTTTATATATATATCTTCATATATCTCTAACCAACTTAAAGTCAAATCTTGAGCATCTATCCAAAGATTATTAAACTCTGAAATAATCTCTTTTGTTAATGCCCCTTCTTTAAGTGATGATATTTTTAAGTTCCATTCTTTGTTTTTAGTTAAGGCAGTTTGTGTCAAATTAGAACTTCCTACAATAACTTTATAATGATTTTTATTTTTAAAAATATATCCTTTAGTATGAAAATTTTCTTTGCTATACATCTTAACTTGAATATTTGAAAACGATAATAACTTTTTTAACGCTTTAGGCTCACTAAAATTAAGATAATTAGTAGTTAATATTTTTCCTTTAATACCGTTCTTGTTCAATTTTTCTAATGTTTCTAGAAGTGGTAGTAAACCACTATATGTTATAAATGCAACAGAGATAAAAAATTCTTTGCACTTATTAAGACCATTTATTATTTCAGTTAATACTTTTTCTCCTTTAGTATAATCATTAATAATTAATTTTGGAACTAATGCTAAATTTGAATCTATAATACTATTAACTAATCCTGTTTCACTAGATTTAATTATTTCCTCACCAATATTGTTAGAAGTAATAATGGATTTAGGTTCTATACTACTTAATGAAACTTTATCTTCTAATATAGACATTAAACCATCCCCTAAATAATAAAATTTAAATTACTTAAATAAAAAGAAAAGGGCAATCTTTTTAATTTTCACCCTTTATCTTAATACTATTCCCGTTAACACTTATTTTATCAAAGCTATTTAAAAACTTAGAAAATTGATTATACCCTTCAGCCTTAAAACTAAAGTTTGGATATTTTGCTTTTATTGCTTCAAGTATAAATCCTATATTTTTTATTTTCTTTTTATTATTTTCAACTACATCAATTATAAATTTTTCAATTTCATCTCTATCTATTTTTCTTTCTTTTTCTTTTACATAGTATAAGTTTCCTTCCTTTTCTAATATTAATCCACTAATATTTTCAATAAAGGTTGAAAGCTTATTATATCCATAATATCTCACATCAAATTCTGAGAACTTTTCATTAAGTTTCTTTCCTAATGTTCCCAAATCTGTTCTTTTTCCAGCCTCAGTATCTCCATGTATTACCTTTACAATGAAATCTTTTATTGTTGATATATCTGTAACATCATCTTCATCCTCATTTAAATTGCTCTTTTCAGAATTACTATTTTTTATTATATTTCCTACTTCTTTTTCATCATCTTGAAGTAATAAATCTAAATACTTAAATTGGTCACATGACTTTACAAAAGGCTTTGGAGTTTTGCTTTCTCCCATACCAATAACAAACTTCCCTTCTTCTCTTAATCTCATTGCAAGTCTTGTAAAATCACTATCACTTGTTACTAAACAAAATATATCAATATCCTTTGTATACAATATATCCATAGCATCAATAATCATTATAGAATCTGTAGCATTTTTTCCTGTTGTATAGCTATATTGTTGTATTGGATTTATTGAATTTTCTAGTAATTTTTCCTTCCATCCATTATTCTTTGACCAATCTCCATATATTCTTTTATAAGTTGGAACTCCATACTCTTCTAACTCATCAAATATTATTTTTACATAGTTATGAGATATATTATCTGAATCTATTAAAACTGCTATTCTTTTTTGCTCATGCATAACTCCACCACCTAAAATTTACTATTTATATTTATTATATCAGTTTTAATTAGTAAATCTATAAAAATACTTTTTCTTTTATTCTTACTAAATTAGAGTCTTTTATTTCTAACTTTTTCCCTTTAGCTATACCTTCTCCAAGTTCCTTTGATATTTCATATATTGAATTACAACATTCTAGATTTTCATCATATAATGTTAATAAATCTTTCAAAGGATATTTCATGGAAAATTCAATAAAGGATTCATTAAATGAATTTAAAGAATATATTAAGAACTTAGATATAAGTCTTGCTCAAACTGAACAATTAGGAATTATTTTTATAATATTTGGCTACTTAGAATTTTTTAATGGGGCTGATATTGATATTTTAGAATCTTTAGAAATTAATTATACTGGAAAATCTCCTGATGAAATCACACTTCTTGGACAAGAACTTATTTTTATTGGCTATATACTTTTATGGATTGTTTCAATAGATAGAGTTAATGAAAAATCTTTAAGAAATGCAAAAAACAATAATAATTTTCATATATCTGCATATATTCAAATTGCTGATTCTTATTTATTAAGTGTTATAGCTCATTTTATTAGACTCCAAGCCTTTTATGAAGTAGTAAGAACCAATTCAAATGAAGAATTTATAGAATAAAAAAGAATTGCTGATAATAATTTTTTATCAACAATTCTTTTTTTAATATTATAAGTAGTTATATTTTTTGTAAAATATATTTTTCACATAAATTATTATTGTTCCTATAATAGCTAATATGCATAATAGAGTTATTTCTGTACTTTTTAATATATTTAAGCATAATAGCTTTCTAAATAATATTGTTGCTATAAAAAATCCAATTGCTGTTGTAGATGATAAAAAGATTCTCATTTTAGTAAATGGTCTACATACTCTTATAACAGCTAAGATACTTGTAAATCCTATAATATAGTACATAATTGTATGTGTTTTATCAATATTAATATTTAATAATGGAGCTACAAAATATATAATTATTATATTTAATATTATAACTAAAGAATATGGTAAGGCATTTCTTAATACATTTTTTAAAAAAGATTCCTTTATTCTCTTTCCATTTGGTTCAAAGGAAATAAAGAATGAAGTATATCCTTCAATAGCAAGGTCTATTAATGTAATTTGTATTGGTATGAATGGAAATGCTGTGCAAGTTATAATATTTAATATTGATAGCATTACTGAATATAAAGTTTTAATAAAAAATATTTTTGCTACATTAGTAATATTATTTACAACTCTTCTTCCTTCCATTAATACATCTTTTAAAACACTAAAATCTGAATTTAAAAGAACTATTTGAGAAACTTGCTTTGCAACATCACTTGCTTCTGGAAGAGTTATGCTACAATCTGCTTGTCTTAAAGCTATAACATCATTTACTCCATCTCCTGTCATTGCTACAGTATGACCTTTTTCTTGTAATGCCTTAACTAATAAATACTTTTGCTCTGGAGATACTCTTGCAAATATACTATACTTATCTACTAAATTAGGAATTTCATCATCTGAAGTTATAGACGATAAATCAATGTATGAATTATAATCCTCAAGTCCAGCTTGCTTTGCTATGCTAGAAACTGTTATTGGATTATCTCCTGAAATTATTTTTACATCTACCCCTTCATCTTTAAAAAATCCTAACATTTCTTTTGCATTTTTTCTTAATGGGTCTGATAACTCTATTGTTGCAATAACTTTAAGTTCTGGTAATGTTGAATTTTTTATATATTCCTTTGAAAAGCCTAAAAGAAGAATTCTTTTTCCATCTCTTTGAAGCTTAATTTTTTCTTTAGGCATTACAAAATTACTTTTTTCCATTAGTTTCTCAGGAGCCCCAACAACTATTGAACCTATATCTTTAAAGGTTATTGAACTCCATTTTCTCTCTGATGAAAAATTTACTTTATCTAAAACTTCAAAACTTTCTTTTCCTTTAAAATAATTTTTTAATGCTTCAAATGTGGCATTATTATCTCCCATTTCATTAACAAAAGCACTTAATGCAGCTTCAACAGATATTGGCATTATATTATTATCAAACACATCTATATTTGAAACTTTCATTTTTCCTTCTGTTATAGTTCCTGTTTTATCTAAACATAAAGTATCTACATGAGATAAGGTTTCTACACTATATAAATCCTGAACTAAAACCTTTTTCTTAGCAAGTTTCATCACTCCTGTAGCTAGAGAAATACTAATTAATAAAACTAATCCTTTAGGAAGCATTCCTAATAATGCTGCTGAAGTTGATACAACAGACTGCTTTAATAAATCACCTCTAAAAAAGTAAGCTTGAATAAATAGTAATATTCCTACAGGTATTATTATAAAGCTTGTTGCTTTTGTTACCTTTCTCATAGAATCAAAAAGTTCTGATTTTAATTTTTTGTGTTTTTTAGATTTTAATGCTATTTGAGCAGCAAAATTATCTTCTCCTACTTTTTCAACCTTAGCACAACATTTTCCGCTCACTACATAACTTCCAGAAAATAATTTATCACCTAAATTTTTAACTATAGTATCTGATTCTCCTGTAAGTAAAGATTCATTAACTTCTACTTTTCCATCTAAAACAACAGAATCTGATGGTATTTGATTTCCCATACTAATCACTATAATATCATCTAAAACTAATTCATCTACATTTATTTTTTTTAAAACTCCATCTCTTATTACTTCTACTTTAGATACTGTTAAAACTGATAACTTTTCTACCATATTTTTAGCATGAATCTCTTGAATTATTCCTATACATACATTAATTATAATAATTAACATAAAGGCTAAATTAGAATAAGCTCCTACTAATGTTAATGCTATGGCTATGATAAAATTAAACAAATTAAATAATGTAAATACATTTTCTGAAATTATTTGCCAATTAGTTTTGGTATTTTTATCATTAACAATATTAATTTGACCTTTTTCCTTTCTTTTAAGAATTTCTGCTTGTGTTAAACCATTAATTTTTCCTTCAATCTTCATAAATTTACAATACTCCATTTACATTTATAATTTTCCCATATTTTTGGTTTATTATAACTTGTATTTGTAAATTCAATGTTAAAAATTTATAAAGATATCATAAATTTTTTATTACATTTTTTAAATTATATCACTTAAATTTTTGTAATGATTTCAATCTATTGGTTAACAAATATTCTAGTTGGGTTATATTTATAATTGTCTCAGTCAAATTTTCATTTAGTTTATAAATTTTATTATCAAACTCCATCAATGCCCAATAACAATTTTCACTTTCATCATAACAAATTTTATATATTTTCATTTCTGGTTTATATAATGTAACTTTAAAATTACTATCAATTTTATAAAGAATATTAAAATCTCTATTTGCAAATTCACAAATTGTAGCCTCCATCCTTTTTATAATTACAAAAAGGAGTAAAACTTATTTTTTTATCACAACACAACATTGTTATTTATGGCAGCATGGTTCTGGTGGACAAAATTCTTCATCATAATCATCTGATTTTGAAAAACAATGTGGTTTCATCCTTAGTGGACAGCTTTCCTTTAATGCATCATTTAACTTCTTTTGAAGTAAAGATTCTAATATTGTTACAGCTTGAATAACATTTTCAACAGATTCATCTATTTTAATGAATATCTTTTAGATTCTTCTTAATAAAATATAATATTATACAAGTATTATATTTTTACCATTCAAATATTGTTACCAAATATAAAATATAGATAATTTTAAAGGAAACTTAAAGTATGTATTTTTCTATTCCTACTGCAACACCATCTTCATGAACTGTATCAGTTATTTTTTTAGCATATTTTTTAACTTCATCATTAGCATTTCCCATAGCTATTCCACATCCTACAGTAGATAACATTTCTATATCATTACTTCCATCACCAAAGGCATAACTATCTTTAAGGTTAATATTTAAAATATCTAAAATTTTTAATATGGCTGTGGCTTTGGTATTTTTCTTTGGATAAAGTTCGAAAGATTTTAAATTTATACTATGTGCATAATCATAATCTGGATTACTTTTTACTAAAGACAAGCAAAACTCTTCTGCTTCTTCATTTATACACATCATCTCTATTTTATAAACATCTATATCATCAATATTATAATTAGTTTTCATAAACTTTGTTGATATACCAAAGCTCTCAAAGAACTCATAAAACTCTTTACATTTACTTTCCATATATGAGTAGTATTCACCTTCTAGTGTATATTGAATATTAAATTTATCAAATTCACTTACTACCTTTTTTACAAATTCTTTATCCATTGGGTCTTTATATATAATTTCATCTTTTATTATTATTTCTGCTCCATTCATTAATATAAAACCATCAAATCCAAAGTCTAATATTTCTTTACTTAAAAATGCATAAGGTCTTCCACTACAAATAAAAGCATAATCCCCATTATTTTGTAAAGTTCTAATGGCTTCTTTAACCTTAGGTGATATTTCTCTCATTCCTAAAGAACAATCTATAATAGTTCCATCTATATCAAAAAACACTGCTTTTTTCATAATTTTCTCCTTATTTTAATTATTTTTATTGTTTTTTATTATTTAATATTGTTTATTCTATTTATAAATAGTTTTTATTATTATTTTTCATCTACAATTTTCAAGTCAACATAAAATATAAAAATTTTTATATATAAATTTAATTCATTATTAAGCTTTAAAAACATATTTTTCTATTGCCTTTATTACTCCATTTTCACTATTACTTTCAGCAATGAAATTACCATATTTTTTCATATCTTCATTTGCATTTTTCATAACAAAACTATAATATGCTTTTTCAAGCATCTCAATATCATTATAAAAATCTCCAAATACCATAGTTTCTTCAAAAGATATATTTTCATCCTTTTGAATTTTTTCTAAAGCATATCCTTTATTTACACCTTTATTATTTATATCTACCCATAACTTTCCTGAAACCACTACCTTTAATTCTTCCCCAAATAATTCATTTAAAATAGGATAAGAATTTTCTGCTGAAATGTTTAAATCACATATAGTAACTTTAAAAATGTCATCTTCAATATTATTTAAATCATCAACAACATATTTTTTTATATAGTACTTGTCTATTTCTTCAAGGAAATTATCTTCACAACCCATATGATATGCACCTTTAATACCACATAAAATTATTGTTATGTTAGGAATTTTTTCACAGGCTTTTATTATCTCTCTAATTTTATTTTTATCAATTATACTTACTTGTGGTTTTTTATTTTCTTCTGCAACATAAGAGCCATTATCACATATATAATATAATTCATCACTTATTGGTTTAAAATTGTCATATAATGTATAGTATGGACGTCCACTAGCTACAACAAATTTAACTCCATTCTCTTTTAACCTATGAAATACATGAAAAAAATCTTTTGGTAAATTTCCTTTTTCATCTAGTAATGTTCCATCCATATCTGTAGCTATTAATTTAATCATTTTTTCACCTGCTTCTTAAATATTTTCTTATAAATTTAATTTGTATTTTTATATTTTTTCAAGTAAATTATAAAATAAAGCAATAACTTTTTCAATAATAATTAATAAAAAACAATACAGATTGATAATTTAATGGTATAATAAGGTCAAAGAACAAGTGGAGAGGTGAAGATTTTTGTTTTTAGAAGAGCGATATGAAAAAATTATAGAGTTATTAGAAAAGAAGGGGCGTGTTACAGTAAAAGAGCTTTCACAAGCCTTTAATGTAACAGAAGACTGCATCAGAAAAGATTTACGTGAACTTGAGAATAGAGGTAATTTAAAAAGAGTGTATGGTGGGGCTATGATTCAAAGAAATCATAGTGATATTAAACCCTTAGATGAAAGAAAAAATATAAATATTGATACAAAACGAAGTGCGGCTTTAAGGGCTGTTGATTTAATTGAAGAGGGAGATATTATTTTTTTAGATGTGTCTACCACCAACTTAGAAATGGCAAAAATATTAAATAAAATGGATATTAAAGTAACTATTGTAAGTAATATGCTAGAAATTATCTTAGAATTAAGAAAAAATCCTACCATTAGAACTATTTCCATTGGTGGAGAATTTAATAAAGAAGTAGGTGCTATAGTTGGTGCTGCTGCTAATAGATATATAAATGAGTTTACCTTTGATAAGGCTTTTATTGGTGTATGTGGAGTTAATATGGATACTGGAAATATAAGCACCTTAGATTTAGAAGATGGAAACACTAAAAAAACTATAATTAGTTGCTCTAATAAAAGCTATGTTCTTATGGAAAATGAAAAATTTAATTATGATGAATTTTTTAAATTTGCTTCCATTACAGATATAAGTAGCATTATCACAGAGCAAGGCATAATTAATAAATAAAAAGAAATTTAAGCACAATATATAGTGTTAAATTTTAAAAATTTTACTTTATATTGTGTTTATTTTATAAACCTTTTTGTGAATTTCTTTTCATATATTAGCTATTTTATTATATCTTTTCTTGTAATTTTATTTTTTTAGATATGAAAGGGAGTACATCATCCTTCTCAATATGTAACACATATGCAAATTCTTCATGAAGTATATTGGTGGCTTCTTTTAAAATTCTTTCATCTGCAATATATAATCTTTTTTTATTTTTCTTTAATTCTTCTTGATGTAGGTATAATGTTTTTATTAATCTTATAAGTTCTTTTCTATCTCCACTATATAAAATTTTAGAATATGTTTCTTTTCTTTCATTAAAATCATCAATCCAAATTTCTTTTTCATTTGGCATATCATTAATTAAATCATAAATTTCTTCTACAGATAATATTTTCTTCATTTTTGATGTTAATTTTTCATTTTGAGTTGGCACATAAACTGTAGAATGCACATCATTTACTGGCTTTAATACATAATATTCATTTACTTCATTTGCCATTTCTTTCTCCACAATATCAAAAACCTTACAAACTCCTTGATTCCCATATAAAACTATATCATTTTTATTATACATAAAACTTCTCCTTTCAAAAAAATAACATGTTGTTTACATAAATGCACTTGCTTTTTTAGTAAACAACATGTTTGCTATACTTAAATTGTATCACTTTCTTTGAAAAAATGTCAGTAATTTTATTTATCTTTTTTTATTTCATCAATATAAGCTACTGCTGATAATGCAGCTATATTCCCTTCTCCAGCAGCTTTTATATATTGATAAGGTGTTCCTACTATATCCCCTGCTGCAAAGCATCCTTTTAAGTTTGTTTGCATTTTTCTATCTACCTCAACATGATTTCCATCAAGCTTTAATCCTGGTACTAATTGTCCTAAAGATATACTGTCTCTTAATATAAATATACCATCTGTTTCTATTTCAGAATTTTTTAATATAAGCTTATTTGCTTTTTTATCACCACATATTTCAATTGGAGTATCTCTTATAATTTCAATTGAAGGGTCTACTTCTGCTTCTTCTTTATACATAGGAACATAATAAACCTTAGACGCTACAGTTGCTAAAAAATTAGCTTCTTTCTCTTCCTGTTTATTATAAGATATTATAGTAACAACCTTCTCTTTATATAATGGTGCATCACAAGTTGCACAATATCCTACTCCACGACCTAAAAATTCTTCTTCTCCTTTAAATGGCTTTCCAAAATTAACTCCTGTAGCTAATATTATTGTAGTTGCTTCATAAATTTTTTCATTTACCATTATTGAAAAATACTTTCCCATAGAATATATATTATTTACCTTTTCTTCAGTAATATTTATATCCATAGCTTCTATGTGTTTTTCAAATTCTTCTTTAATTTCTTTACCACTTCTATTAAAAAAACCTAAATAATTATTGATTTTTTCTGCTTTTTCAAGTTTATTACTAAGATTTTTGCTACCAAAAATAATAAAGCTTTTCTTTCTTATTCTTGCATTTAATGCAGCAGATAGTCCTGCAGGTCCACTTCCTATTATTGCTATATCATATCTTTCATTCATATTTTATCACCTCATATTTATATTATTTCACTATTTTTATTTCTAATGTGAATTATTTTGTGGAAGAAAAACTGTTATTCTAGTTCCTATTTCTTCTCTGCTTAGTACTCCAAAATATCCACCATGTTTATCTATTATCCATTTTGCAATAGAAAGGCCAAGGCCTGTTCCTCCAGTCTTTCTATCCCTTGCTGTATCTGCTCTAAAAAATCTTTCAAATATATGAGAAACATCTTTTTCATTCATTCCAATACCACTATCTTGAATATAAAAATAAACCTCTTCTTTTTTATTTTTTCCTATTTTAAATTTTATTAACTCACCTTTATCTGTATATTTAACTGCATTTTCAATAAGTATTCTTGCAGTTTGTTTAAGAAGAGCTTCATCTCCATAAATTTTTATTTTTTCATTTTCCTCATATTTATATATATGATTTTCATCTATCATTTTTGATTCTTCAAATACTTCATTCATCATATCATTAAGAAAAAACTCTTTACAATTAAGCTGAGTTTTTCCATTTATTCCTCTAGCTAAAAATAAAAGTTGCTCTACTAAGTTTTTCATATTTTCAGCTTCACTTTTTATTGCTACAATTGATTCATTTAGTATTTTTTCATCTTCTTTTCCCCATCTATCAAGCATATTAGCATACCCTTGAATTACTGAAATAGGAGTTCTAAGTTCATGAGAGGCATCAGAAACAAATCTTGCTTGTTGCCTATAGGATTCTCTCATTCTATCTAAAAGGTTATTTATAGACTCTTCTAAGCCTTGAAGTTCACTATCTCCTGTGTGAATTTTTTCATTTGATGTTGTTGGACTAATTTTAGAAATTGCTTCCTCAAGATTTTGAACTTTTTCTTCATCAAAGGTCATATTACTTAACCTACTTGCAGTTTCTGCTATTTCATCAAGAGGCCTTAAAGTTTTTCTAATTTTTGATGTTCCAAAAACTATTTCTTTTAATATTAAAAGTCCTTGAAAAATTAATGTTGGCACAAGAATTTTTTTAATTGCTATAAAAAAGCTACTAGCATCTTTCACCATAGTTTTTCCATTAGTCCATGTTACAGTATAGGTTGCACTTTCTATAGGGAAAAATTTAATAATCCTTTTTGTATTAGGGACAAATTCCCCACAATAATTAATTTCTCCTTGAACACACCAATAACAAATAACAAAAGCTAATAAAAACATATCAAGTAATAAAAATTTAGAAAATATCTTACTTACAAATAAAGAATTAAGTTTTATAGCAATAGATGTTACTTTTTTATTTTGCTTTTTCTTACTCATCCTTTATAACATATCCTACACCACGTACAGTTGATATTATCTTTGTTTTAAATTTATCATCTATTTTTGTTCTTAAATATCTTATATAAACATCTATTACATTTGTCTCTCCTATATAATCATAACCACAAACCTTCTCCATTAACACATCTCTTGTAAGGACTATATTTTTATTTTCTAATAAAACTTGTAGCAAATTAAATTCTCTGTGGGTAAGTTCTACTACATTTCCATCATAAGTTACCTCATGTCTTCCTTTATTTAAAGATAATAATTTATAAGTAAGAATATCTAAATTTTGTTTTTTCTCAATTATAGTTCTCTTTTTTAAGGCTGTTCTTATTCTTGCAAGTAATTCTTCTATTGCAAAAGGTTTTGTAATATAATCATCTGCACCTGCATCAAGACCAGATACTTTATCCATAACAGCATCTCTTGCAGTTAACATTATTACAGGTATATCTGAATTTTTTCTTAACCTTCTAAGTACTTCAAGTCCATTAATTTTTGGAAGCATTATATCAAGAAGAATTAAATCTATACCACCTTTTTCAGCTATTTCAAGTCCATCTCTTCCATTATCAGCTTTTACTACTTCATATCCTTCATGAACTAATTCAAGCTCTGTAAATCTTGCAATTTTTTCTTCATCCTCAACAATTAAAATTCTAACCATTTCCCTTATCCCTCTTAAAATCTTTTTTTATTTTTATAACATATTTAGAAATACTCTTTAAATACTTATTAACCTCACTTTTTTCCATATTATATCCTTCTAACGAAAATTCCATTTCAAAGAATAAACCTACTATTAATAAAAGTATGATTGTGGAAAAAGTAAATACAATCAACAACACTATTACTGTTATTGGAAGCTTTAATATCACTTTATTATTCTTTTTTATTACAAATAAAATTGTATTCCCTTTATCTATAATCCTACATATTGTTTCAAAAAAACTTTCAGAAAATTTTTCTTTTTTCTTTTCCTTACTTTCTGTTATTTGATTTAAATTTTCTTTAGGAACTTCTTTGTATTCATTAGTAAAATATGTACTTACAGATGGCTTTTTTATCTTACCTATTCTTTCTAAATACACAACAGCATCAAGTATGTCCCAATTTGTATTTTCTAATGCATCCTTTGCCTCTTCATAACTTATATTAGTTTTACTTCTTAACTTTTCTACCATTTGAACTTTTTCCATAAATCTCCTCCATTTTTATATAGCTTTCCCTAGGAAATTTATTTTTATATTTAAAATTATAGCATATACAAATAAACTAAACATTAAATTAGAGGTTTTGAATACTTTCAAAACCTCTAGCTTTGTAATTTATATCTTTAATCATTAAATCTTAGCAATTTTTATATCCTTCATTAAAATCCTTTTTTATGTTTTCAGCTGAATTTGATGCTTTTCCTAAAATATCATTAACCTTATCACATTTTATATCTGGACCTGTTAAAGAATATTTATATCCAAAAAATAATCCAACTAAAAGCAATATTACAACTGGCCAAAATGCAAATATAAGTAATAAAGAGGTTATTGTTAAAGAAATTTTTATTGTTTTTTCTCCTTCTTTATTTATTGAAAAGTAATTTTTGTTTCCTTTATGAATAACATTTTTAACAAATCTACAAAACCTTCCAAACATTGTTCCAAACCCTCCACATTTCTCTTTTTTACTATCTGATTTTTCATTATCACTTTCTTTTACTAATACAACAGCATTGCTAACATTAGATTCATTTACTTTTCCTTGTCTTTCTAAATAAATCATTGCATCAAGAAGGTCCCAATTATTTTTTTCTAATGCACTCTCTGCTTCTTCATAACTTACCTTTGCCTTATTCATTAATTTTTCAATCATTTCTTTTCTTTCCATATAAATCATCTCCATATCTTTACTATGGCTATATAATAATCTTAGAAAATTAATCTAAAATATAAGAAAGATTAAAATTAGATTAAAAATTAAGGGATGAACTTTTAATAATCAAAAATTCATCCCTTAAAAATATTATTATAGAATTTCTCCATTAGATTCAATTACTTTTTTATACCAATTGAAACTCTTTTTCTTCATACGTTTCATTGTACCAGTTCCATCATCATGTTTATCTACATAGATAAATCCATAACGCTTTTTATATTCTCCTGTTGTAAATGATACACAGTCAATACATCCCCATGGAGTATAGCCCATTAAATCAACCCCATCTATTTCTACCGCTTTCTTCATTTCTTCTATATGAGCCTTTAAATAATCTATACGATAATCATCATTTATACTTCCATCTGCTTCTACTTTATCTACAGCTCCAAAGCCATTTTCAACTATAAATAAAGGTTTTTGATATCTTTCATATAGTAAATTTAAGGCATATCTTAATCCAATAGGGTCTATTTGCCAACCCCAATCTGAACTTTTTACATAAGGATTTGGAACACTTCCTGGAAAACCTGATACTCCATCTCCCTCTTCAACATTATCTGCTTTAACTGCATTAGTCATATAATAACTAAGTCCTATATAATCTACTGTGCCATTTTTAAGTATTTCTTTATCTTCTGGTTCCATATAAATGTTAAAGCCTTTTCTTTCCCATTCTTTTATTGCATAAGAAGGATATTCTCCTCTAACATGAACATCTCCAAATAAATATCTATCATGCATAGCTTCTACTGAATACATCATGTCTTCTGGCTTACAAGAGTAAGGATATAATGGAACACATGCCATCATACAACCTATTTTAAAATCTTTATTAATTTTATGACCAAGAGATACAACTTTTGCACTTGCAACTAATTGATGATGTACAACTTCATACATACATTCCTCTGGATTTTCTTCCTTGTTAAAAATAACTCCTGAACATGTGTAACCAAATAAAGGATATTTATAATTTTTTTGATTATTAATTTCATTAAATGTCATCCAATATTTAACCTTATCCTTATAACGTTTCATAACAGTTTCACTATAATGAACAAAGAAGTCAATTACCTTTCTATTTTTCCATCCACCATATTTTTCAACTAAATAGTATGGCATTTCAAAATGTGATAATGTTATAACAGGTTCAATATTGTATTTTAATAATTCATCAAATAAATCATCATAAAATTTTAACCCTTCTTCATTTGGCTCTTGCTCATCTCCATTAGGGAAAATTCTTGTCCATGCAATAGAAGTTCTAAAACATTTAAATCCCATTTCAGCAAATAATGCTACATCTTCTTTATAATGTCCATAAAAGTCTACTGCTTCATGATTTGGATAGTATTTATCTTCTTCAATTGTTTTTGTAATTACCCTATCAACTCCATGAGCTCCACCAGTAAGAACATCTACTATACTTATTCCTTTTCCGCCCTTATTATATCCCCCTTCTACTTGGTGAGCTGCTACAGCACCACCCCAAAGAAAATCCTTAGGTAACATATCCATAACCTCCTATTTTATTTCAATAACATTTTCACATAATTCTAAATCACAATTTGCATTTAATTTAATTTCTTTATATTGGTCTGAGTTAGTTACAATAAACATAATAGTATCATCATAACCATTATCTTTTATTACCTTGCTATCAAATTCAACTAAAACATCTCCTGACTTTACATGTTGTCCTTGAGATACTTTTGCTACAAAACCTTTTCCTTCTAAATTAACTGTATCAATTCCTATATGAATTAATAATTCAACTCCATCTTCTGTTTGTAATCCAATTGCATGTTTTGTTGGGAAAACAGTTACTACTTCACAATCACAAGGTGCAACAACTATTCCATCATCACACTTTATTCCAACACCTTTTCCCATAGCTTCTGATGAAAATACAGCATCATTAACTTCTGTAACTGGAATAACATGACCCTTTGCAGGAGTTCCTATTTTTATTTCTCTATTTAATATGTTGTTACTTTCAACTTCTTCTACTTTATTTTCTTCTGTTTTATCTACTTCTTCTTTAAATCCAACAATCATTGTAAGAACCATTCCAAGAACAAATGAAACTACAATAGATATTAAGAAACCAATAAATGCTGTCATATGACCAGACTTAAAGTATGCAGGTATGGTTGCTATTCCTGGCATATTGTAGCTCCATGATACTGCATTAAATCCACCTGCAATAGCACCACCAACAGCACCAGCAATACATCCACAAATCATAGGTCTTTTTAATCTTAAGTTAACACCATAAATAGCTGGTTCTGTAATACCAAAAATTCCTGTTATAGCTGCTGGAAGAGATACATCTTTCATTTCCTTATTCTTTGTTTTAAAGAAAACTCCTAAAGCTGCTCCTGCTTGTGAAAATACTGCAGATGCTTGTAATCCTGTAAATGTATCATATCCAAGATTTGCATAGTTTCCAACAGTTACTGGAGTAATACCCCAATGAACACCAAAGATAACTAATACTTCCCAGAATCCACCAACTATAATACCTGCAATAATTGGATTTAAATCATATAAATAGTTGTAAATTCCACCAATTGCTCCTCCTACAGTACTTCCAAATGGGCCAAAAACTAATAAAGTAAATGGAACCATTATTGCTATTGTAAACATAGGAGTAAATAAATTTCTTATAACTGTAGGTAATACTTTTTCAAAAAATCTTGCAACATAAGAGGCAACCCAAACTGCTAAGATTATTGGAATTACTGAAGATGTATAACTTAACATTTGAACCTTTATTCCTAAGAAACTTAACTGTGTACCATCATTCACCATTGATATATAATCTGGACAAACTAATGCACAAGCAATAACCACTGCAATAAATTCATTTACTTTAAACTTTTTAGATGCTGTAATTGCAATTAATACTGGTAAAAATGTAAATGCAGTCCATGATATAAAGTTTAATATTTTATAAGTTCCACCATCTGTATTTATCCAATTTAACGCTACAAATACACCTAATATTCCTTGTAATATACCACAAGCTGCTAATGTGTATAAGAAAGGTGCAAATATACTTGATATAACATCAATAATAGTACTAACAATTCCTACTTTAGGTTTTCCACTATTTTCTTTTTCTTCATCAATAGTAACTAATTTTAATACCTCTTCATATGCATCCTTTACATGGTTTCCTATAACAACTTGAAATTGTCCTCCTGCTTCCACAGTTGTTATAACTCCTGGTATTTTATTTACCTTTTCTTTGTTAACTGATTTCATGTCTGTTAATATGAAACGTAGTCTAGTTGCACAATGAGTTACATTAATTATGTTATTTTCACCAAGTTCTTTAACTAACTCTCGTGCTGTTTTTCCATAATCAATAGCCATAATTTTAATCCTCCAATATTCATATTTTTATTCCTTTTTGTACCTATATTCTAATAAATATATTAATAAATGTCATCGTTTTCGAGAGCAATAGGCATATGTAACTATCTTTTGATATTTGTTACTTAAAAAAAACACCTTGTAACATAAAATAAGCCATTTACATTTTGGAAAAATCCAATGTAAATGGCTTAAAACCTATTTTAAAGTCTTTTTGCTATTGCTTCAATAATAAAAATTACAGGAATTTGGGTTGTTATATTATACTCTTCTTTTGTTTTTTTATTGTTCATATAATATGCAATATTATAATCTGACATTTTAGCTAAAGTACAGTCTTTACTATTAGTTATACTTATTAATTTACATCCATGTTTTAAAAATATATTAGCTAAAGAAATTATTTGTTCAGTTTCTCCTGATACGGAAAGCATAATTACCACTGCATCTTTATATAACCCTTCAAAATTAGGATAAAAAGGATCATCTATGTAGTGACTAAATTTCCCCATATTTGAAAAGTAACGAGCTCCATATTTGCCTAAAATGCCTGAAGTTCCAACTCCACCAAATATAATATGGTTTCCTTCCCTTATTATTGTTGCTATTTCATCAAGATTTTTCTTATATTCACTAGTATTTGCACTATTAAAATAATTCATTATTTCTGAAATATCATCAATAGGTTTAATTTCTTTATTTTTTTCCATATACATTTTAAATTGCACCTTAAATTCAGAATAACCATCACAATTTAATTTTTTACAAAAACGCATTATAGTTGAAGTTGATACATGAACACTATCTGCTAACTCCCTAATAGTCATATAAGGAATTTGCTTAGAATTTTGAAGTATATAATTATAAATTAACATTTCTACATTATTGAATTTTTTTATTTCACTAGAACTAAACATTACAAGCACCTCAAGTTAAACCTTTTCTTAACTATTAAATAATATCATATTAATAACTATTTTTCACCTAGATATATTTAACACCTAATTTTTCAAGTTCACCTTCTGCTTTTTCAACATCATTAGGACAAAATGTAAATATTCCATCTATAATCATAGATACTTTTATTCCATTTTTTATAGCTCCTTTAGCTGTATAGAAAGCACATTTAGTTGAATCACAACCAATGATAAATATTTCATCTATACCTTTTTCCTTTATATACTTTTTAAGTTTTCTGTTAGTAAAAGCATCTCCAAAGGCTTTTGTAAAAATAACATTATTAACTTTTTTTAATTTATGGTGCAATTCTACTCCTGGTGTTCCTTCTATAGAATGACCAAAAAATTTTCTAAAGAATAACTTATTAGGTAAAACTTCTTGTATGTATATTATTTCTGTTCCTAAGCCATATTCTTTTTCAATAATTTTATTTACACTATTCATATATTCATCTATACTGTTAAAAGTTTTTTGATGAAAATTAGACATATCTAACTTAAATTGGTTCTTAAAAAAATCCTCATTTTCAAAATATTCCTCTTGTAAATCTACAACTAACAATGCTTTCTTCATTTAAAATCATCCTTCCTTTTATACTCATTAATTTTGTTATGAACAAAATTCACCATGCCTTCAATGTGGTGTCTCATTATATCTTCCATAAATTCTTCTCCTATAATTTCAATATTGTTATTTATTAAAAATATAGAACGTATTATTCCTGTAAGTATCCCTTTGTCCTTTTGTGAAAAATGAACTCCTTTAGTAACCATAAAAACAATATTATCAACTACTATAGAATCATTTTTAAAATCTTCATTTACTTTACTCTTAGGCAGTTTTCTAAATAAATATTCTATTTCCTCATAATCAAAAAACACTCTATATTCTGGCTTTTTTATAATCTTAAATAATTCGCAAAAATTATTTACTATAACGTCTTTTGTTAATGGTTGTTTTTGAAAATCTAGAGCTATTTTCTCATGAACCTCTTTTACAACTTCATTTCTAACTTCAAGAAAAAATAATTCCTTTGTTTCATAATATCTATAAAATTGCCCTTTAGCTATTTTACATCTTTTTACAAGTTCATCTATAGAAGTGTTTTTAAAACCATTTTTAGTTGCTAATTTTCTTCCCTCTTCTTTCAATCTCTCTTTATTTTTCTTATTTTCTTCTTCAGTAAATGCCTTTCCCAAGTTCTTCACCTCTATGACTATTTATTTTTTATAGTCATAGTATACTTCGTTTTCTATTTTTTGTCAAATAAAAAACTAGCCATCCAAACTTTTTGTTTAAATAGCTAGCTTATTTAAGCCTATTATATATTTTTCACATTCCATTTATTAAATAATATAAGTCCAAAGTTAAGAATTAATGCTACTATAAAAATTATTCCTAAAGGTACTTTTTTATCAATAACTTGTCCAAAAAGTAATTGTCCTGGTGCAACACTTATAGTTGCTATTGCTGTTGAAAATGCTGATACACGTCCAAGCATATTTAAAGGAACTTCCTTTTGTATAAATGTTAATGTAAGTACATTTGATAAAGCTAAAGAAAACATAATTAACATACCAGAAAAAGCAAATATTCCTGCCATAATATAATTATTTAATTTTATAAAGCCTAATATAGTCATTATTGTAACTCCTAATATCATAGGATAATAGGTATAATGAACTTTCTTTATAGAAAATAAATTTGGTTTTATGCTAATAAAAAATCCACCTAATATCATTCCTAAAACACATATAGCTTCTACTATTCCATAAACCTTTGAAGAAAGATTTAAAAAAATATTAATAAAATATGGACATACTATTGATAATATAGGAACTAAAAATATATTGCAAAAAGCATATGATGCTATAATTCCTAAAATAATTTTCTTTTTATTTTTTAAATAAACAAAACTATCTTTCATATCTATAAATGATTTATTTATAAAATTCATTGAAAATACCTTTTCTTTATTTTTCTCTATATCTTTTATATCTATAAATAGTTCTATTATTGCAGAAATTAAAAAGCTTATTGCATTTATTATTACTATTAATTTTATTCCAAGTAGTCCATAAAGAATCCCTGCAAGTATTGGTCCTAAAAAGTTTACAATGGAATTAACTTGATTTATTATTCCATTAGCTGAAGTAAGTTTATCTTCTTCTACCATTTGAGGAATTGAAGCTGTTACTGCTGGTCCATATAAGGTATAACATATTGATAGCATAAACATAACTACTCCAATTATTAAGGTACTATCCTTTTCTCTTAATAATACAAAAGCGTAGCCACCTATTAATATTGCACAAAAGAAATCTAAATATACCATTATTTTTTTCTTGCTTACACTATCTGAAAGCTTTCCTGCAATTGGTGCAAATATTATATATGGTATAGTAGAGATTGCTAATATATTAGCAAAGGTAGCTGTACTACCTGTAAATTGTAATAGATATAAAGACATACTAAATCTTTGTATTGAGTTCCCAAATAGTGAAATAATCTGCCCTAAAACTATTATTATAAAGTTTTTATTTTTCATGATTTCCTCTAAAAAGTTCATATTCTGTACATATTGGATATTCTCCATTTTCACTATATTTTAAGTTAGCATCTATACCATAAATTTCTTTTAAATTTTCTTTATTAATTACATCTATTGGTCTTCCTTCACAAATAATTTTTCCCTTTTTAAGTCCAATAATATTATCTGCAAATCTACAAGCATTATTAAGTTCATGAAGAACTATAACTACTGTAATATTTTTCTCTCTATTAAGCTTTTGAAGAACTTCTAAAACTTCTAATTGATAGGACATATCTAAATAGGTTGTAGGTTCATCTAGCATTATTATTTCTGTTTCTTGAGCTAAAGTCATAGCTATCCAAGCTCTTTGCCTTTGTCCTCCAGATAAATTTTCAATTTCTCTATCTGCAAATTCACTAAGTCCAGTTTCTTTAATTGCCCAATCTATAACTTTTTTATCATGACTATTAAGTCCACCTATAAGTTTTTGATAAGGAAATCTTCCAAAGGCTACTAATTCTCTTACTGTAAGACCACTAGGACAAACAGGTCCTTGAGGAAGAAATGCTACTTCCTTTGCTATATCCTTTTCCTTTATCTTATTTAAATTCTTATTATTTATAAAGATTTCTCCCGCCTTAGGTTTATTAATTCTTGATATTGTTTTTAAAAGTGTTGATTTTCCACATCCATTTGCTCCAATAATTATACTTATCTTTCCTTTAGGTATTGATAAACTCATATTTTCAATTATTGTATTATTTTCATAGGATACATATAATTTTTTTACACTAATAGCCTCCATCATTATTTCTCCTTCATCATTAAATAAATAAAATATGGTACTCCAAATATTGATACTGTTATTCCAACAGGAATTTCAATTGGTGAAAATAAATTTCTTGAAACTCCATCAGCAATAAGAATTATTATTACACTTATCATTGCTGAAACTGGTACAAAATTCTTATGATAAGAACCTACCAATTTCCTTGCAATATGAGGAGATATAAGCCCTAAAAATCCAATATTTCCTGCAAAAGCTGTAGCTGTTCCTGATAATATAACTGCTAAACTTAAAAATTTCTTTCTTTCCTTTTGAATATTTAACCCTAAAGAAATAGCAAGCTCATCTGATAAATTTAAAATGTCTAATTTATTATGATTTAATAAGACTATAATAAACATTATTGTTACTATAGGAATAATTACCTTTGCATAATTCCATCCAGAACCCCAAAGACTTCCTGACGTCCATACTAAAACCCTATTATAATCTCCAACCCCTCCTCTAGAAGTAAAGAATGTTATAAAGGCATTTAATCCTGCATTTAGTGCAATTCCTATTAATAAAAGCCTTTTAGGTCTCATTATTCCACCTTTGCTAGACAGTATGTATATAATAAATGAAGTAATTGCAGCTCCTATTATAGCCATAAATGGTAATACAAAAATTGAAAATTCTCCAAGCTTGTTATAATAGTTTCCTGTAGAATATGTAATAAAAATAACTGCCATAACTGCCGCCCCAGCATTTATTCCTATTATTCCTGTATCAGCTAAATCATTTTTAGTTATAGTTTGAAGAACTGCACCTGCTGTTGATAATGCAACGCCAACTGCAATTCCTACTAAAAGCCTTGGAAGTCTAATATTTAATATTGCTGTATTTTGAAGCCTAGTTCCTTTTCCTAAAAGAGTATTTATAACTTCTAAAGGTGAAACTTTATAAGTTCCCCAACACAATGTAACTCCAAAGGAGATAATTAATAAGGCTACTAAAATTATTATAATTATTTTAAATTTATTTTTTTTCATTAACCTCTCTCCTTTCTAGCTGCCAAAATAAAAAATGGTACTCCTATAATTGCTGTAAAAACTCCAATTGGAGTTTCATATGGATTAAATAACATTCTAGCTAAAATATCTGCAAAGGTTAAAAGAACGGCTCCAAGTAAAAATGAACATGGAATATTTTTTCTATAATCTTCACCTAATATTTTTTTGACTACTTGTGGAACTATAAGCCCTACAAAAGCTATATTTTTTCCAACGGCTACAGCAGCTGCACACATTGGTATCATAACCATAAGAGTAATGAATCTTATTTTCTCTGGGCTTTCTCCAAGACCTATACAAACATCATCTCCAAGATTTAATATATTTATTTTTGGTGATAATAAAATTGCTATTAAAAACCCTATTGTTCCAATAATAAAAACAAGAAGAAAGTCTGACCAACTAGCATTTCTAAATCCTCCAGAAACCCAAAAAGCTATCATTTGAGACTGGTTTGATAAAAGTCCTATTATTGTTGTTAATGAAATGAAAAATGTGCTCATAGCAGTTCCTGCTAAAAGTATTTTGGTAATAGAATTATTATTGGCTTTTTTTGATATAAATCCTAAAACTATAATTCCTGATAAAAATGCTCCTATAAAAGATGCTATCATTACATTTTTTGTTGTTATTACAATTCCTGTTGCATAAAATATTGCTATTACTAAAGTTGCTCCTTGACTTACTCCAAGTATAGAAGGTTCAGCTATTGGATTTCTTGTAACCCCTTGAATCATTGCTCCTGTTACTCCTAATATTCCTCCTGTCATAAGTACAGAAAGTGCTCTTGGAATACGTACATCTCTAACCAGCATAAATTCTAGTGTTTCACTATAATTAAATATACTATTAAAAATGTCTCTAAAAGTAATATGGACGGATCCTAGCCTTATAGCTAGAACCAGTCCTATAATTAGAAGTAACAAACTAAAAATCACAAATATTAATAAATGTTTATTACTTTGTTTCATTTAACATTTCACCTATTTCATCTAATAATAAATCTCTTCCTATTGAACTATAACCTTGATTAAAGTATGGTGAAGCTCCTAATTTCACTACCTTTCCTTCTTTAACTGCAGGTAAACTGTTCCAAATTGCATTACTTTCAAGTTGTGTATAATCTTCATCAGTTGTTATTAAGAATATATAATCTGTATCTATTGCAGCTAATCCTTCATATGTAACTACTGGAAGACTTATATTGCTTTGTTCTGGCATTCCTTTAGGCTTGCTAAGTCCCATATCTTCATATAAAACACTTCCAAAACCAGCTCCATCAAATATAAAGAACTGTCCACCACTTGCTAAAAATGAAAGGTAAGTTGTATTTTCTCCATACTCAGCCTTAATTTTATCTCCAGCTTCTTTAGCTTTTTCTTCATAAGCTTTTAACCATTTTTCTGCTACCTCTTCTTTATTAAATACTTTTGCAAAACTTTTAACATCATCTTTCCAATTTAAAGCTTCTAATTGAATCATAACTGTTGGAGCAATTTCACTTAATTGGTCATACATTTTTTCTTGAACTGTTGATATTATAATTAAATCAGGATTTAAATTCATAACTTGCTCTATATCCATAGTGTCTTGCATACTATAACCTAAAATTTCAGCTCCCTTTAATGTATCTTCTAAGTATTTTGGGAACTTAGTATAATCATAAGCATCACTATTTGCTGTTCCTATAACCTTATATCCTAAAATTGATAAAATATCACTATTACCACTTAAATCTACAATTCTTTCAGGCTCTTTTGGTATTTCAACTTCTCCCTTTATATCAGTAACTGTTACAGTAGATTTTTTTGATGTATCCTCTGTATTTTTACTATTTCCACAACCTATAAGCGTTATTCCTACAACACAAGCTACAGCTAACATTTTAAACAAATTTCTTTTTTTCATGATATAAATTTCCTCCATATATTTTTTACTTTTTCATCCTTTCAGATTTTATATGATAATGATTATCATTTCAATATTTGCACCTAATTTAATAATTTTATCATCTATTAAAATTATTTTTGTTATAATAATTACAAGAAGATATTTTTATTATTTGTAAATATAAATCATTTAAATCTAAAATTTTATGTTTTTAAGAAAGGAAAAGCTTTATGATTGCAAAAAGTACAAAAGATTTTCAAGAAAAAGTTTTGAAAAAATTGACTTTTAAGCCATACAACAAAGGAAATTACATCTTATATGAAAATAAAAATAGAAAAGAGCTTGGCTATCTTATTAAATATTCTAGAAAAGGTTATTATGATTTTGGTATTGGGGATTATACCATTCCTTCAAATTTTTCAATTTCTTTTGAACACAATGAAGAATTAATAAAATTTGGAACTGTTTATACTGGAAACACTAAATTTGAAATTAAAGATAGTGCCATTTCTTCTTTTAGTCCCTCTTCATTTTTTGTAAGTGAAAAAGGATTAAAGGGAACTCAATCCTGGAAAAAAGGGCAACATTTTCATGGAACAGAAATAACTATTTATAGAAAATATTTTGATGAAGTTATACTTCCTAATTTTCCAAATTCATTAGATTTTACTAATTTTATTACTAATTATACCTATCATTACCTTCCTCTTGAGATAGCTAAAATTATTCAAGACCTTAGAAATCTTGCAGAAAGAGAGGAATTAACTCCTCTATATTTAGAAAGTAAAATTTTAGAATCTATTGCTTTAATTAATAAAGAAATATTACATTCTCCAGAAAATGTTTTTAATACTCAATTAGATTATGGAAATATTAAAATAGGAAAAGATAGATATGTTGCTTTAACAATTTCAGATGTAAATTCAATACAAAAAGCTTATGATATACTAACTAAAGAATTTTTTCATCCTCCAACAATTAATGCTTTAAGTAAAATGGTCTTTTTAAATGAACAAAAATTAAAGGCAGGTTTTTCAGCAAAATACCATATGTCTATAAGACAATACACTACTTCTGTTAGAATGACAGTAGCTGAAAATTTGTTGTCTACTACGGACTTAAGTATTGATGAAATAGCTCAAAAAGTTGGCTATAACCATAGTGCAAACTTTATAAAAATGTTTAAAAAGGTTCATGGAAAAACTCCTCTTGCCTTTAGAAAAAAGAAAATATGATACTATTTACACTTGTTGCTTGAATTTATGTAAATTCAATGATAATCTAAGAAAGTATTACTATATATTAAGGAGGAAAAATATGAAGAAAATTTCGTCAGAAAAACATTTAAATGACATGGATTCTTCACGTGGAAGTTTTTCTAGTCGTATTGGCTATGTTCTAGCTGTTGCTGGTTCTGCTGTTGGTCTTGGTAACATTTGGCGTTTTCCATACCTTGCTGCAAAATACGGCGGAGGTAACTAACAGTTACAAATAAATTATAAGAAGTTATAAATTGGTGTTGATTTTTATAATTTAGAAAATTGTTGACAGCCTCCCATATTCGTAAAGAGTATGGAGT
>ERZ827126.1083-NODE-1083-length-28631-cov-4.565615_pt1 | contig 28631 bp, 50 predicted proteins | sample MGYA00519780_ERZ827126 | MGnify/ENA primary metagenome ERZ827126 (study PRJEB31778, sample SAMEA3449262) | human gut metagenome | biome: human gut; feature: human-associated habitat; material: faeces | place: United Kingdom | collected 2010/2012 ...
GCTCCGACCATCTCCACGAGGGCCATGGCGGGTGACGCCAGGGTCGGCGGAACGCAGAAGGTGCATGACTCGATCACCATCGCCAACCCCGATCCGAACCGCGCCATCACCATCGCCAAGGTCACCACGACCCTGCACATGAGGACGGGCAACCGCAAGGCCTCCAAGACGGTTGGGCCCGTGACCATCCCGGCGGGTGGGTCCAGGACCTTCGACTCGGCCGACTTCGCCCCGTCCGACCTGAGAAGGAAGTGCTGGAGCGCGGGCCTTTACTGGTTCGACGCCACGGTCGCCGCGGCCGATGCGACCTATCCCTCCGGGGCGCAGGCCCTGTCGGCCGATCTGGTCCACGACGGCAAGAACGATACGGCGCAGAAATTCAATCTGACCATGGATGGCCCGAACGGCTTCTCCACCCAGGCCCAAGGGACCTTCTCCACGGCCGGTGGGACATCCGCCGCGCATGACCGCCTGGTCGTGACCACCGGCGCGGATTCCCTCGCCGACGACCTCTCCGTCAAGGTGACGCTCAACTGGGCGTCGTCCCCGACCGCCACGAGGGCCGAGGCGTCGGCCACCAAGGCCGACGTCGTCCCCGCGGGCTCCGACCACAAGGACCTGAGGGACTTCGCCCCCTCCGACCTGAAGATGACGGCCTGGAAGGCCGGACGCTACTGGTACGACGTGGAGATCCCGGCCCAGGAGGGCGTCGACGACGCCATCACGCTTCACGGCCTGACGAAGGACACGGCCAAGGAATCATGGACCGTCGTCACGCCATTCGGCTTCAACCTGGCCAAGCTCGCCTACATCGGCCAGCCGGGACAGGGCCACTGGTCCAACGAGCCCGTCAAGGGCGCGACATTCACCCTCACCGAGACCACCGACCAGACCGGCTCCACCGCGAAGCCCGGCACCACCGTCAAGACGGTGACGACCGATGCGGACGGCTCCGTCCACCTGCTCGACGGCACCATCGCCCCGTTGGAGGTCCGCTGGTTCAAGCTGGTTGAGACGAAGGCCCCGTCCTCCTACAAGGGCACTGGCTCCGGCACGTACTGGATGATCAAAGCCACGGGCACGCCGGACGGCGCGACCATCTCCGCGACCGGCTCCAACGAGGAGGCGAAGGCTCTGCTCAAGGGCCTGGACGGCTCGACCGTCACGGTCGGAAACCGGCTCGAGGGCAACATCATGCCTCCGATGACCGGCGGACGCTACGACGTGGCCCGCGCGGGCGCGCTGGCCGGCGCGGTCACGCTCGGCCTGCTCATCGCCGGGTGCGTGGTCTTGCGCCGCAGGAACGCGTCGCCTCTCGATAGGTGACGCCATAGGCCGATAGGAGACGGGAACGCCCCCGGAGCCGAACGAACGACTCCGGGGGCGTTCCCGTCTTTCCGCGACGCATAACCCACGGGCATGAGACGATTCAACACGATGGCCTTGGATGCGGACGCCGAGCCGCTGACCCGTGACGACATCGACGGGATCATCGCCCACGGCGACCCCGTCGAGCGCATGTTCCTGCTGCGCCGCCACGACCTGACCGTCGGACAGTGGCTCCGCCTGCTGTCCGACGGGAACATACTGGTCCACAACCGCGCCTGGGACGTCCTGCGCGACCGCGTCGCATCCCATGTCCTCACATGGGCGGGCTTCTACTCGCGGCCGCGCATGCCGTTCATGGAACGCTACCGGCTGGCCGAGCGGTACGACCTGACGCGCAGGCAGCGGCGCATGCTGGTGCGCGATCCGGACATACGGGTGCGGGAGCGGTTCATCTGCCGCACCGACCTGACGCGCCGCGAGCAGATCAAGCTCGTGCTGACCACGCCGATGGTCTTCTGGAGCGTCATCTCGCACGAAGGATATTAGAATCGGCGGCATGGGCATGTGTTCGGTGGAAAGATGGGTCGTCTCGCTGGACGACGCGGAGACCTTCGATTTCGGGGGCACGTTCATCCCCGCGTATGAGGGACGGCTGGAATCCGAAGGCTGGAAGGCGGTCGATATGGGTTCCGCCGTCGGACGCCATGGCGGCGTGTATTGGAAAGGCCGCGATCCATGGGAAAGGCGCCACCTGCTCGTGGATGCCTCCGGCATCGTCGCGCACATGCAATGCCGCGCCGCGCGATCGGGGCTGACCGCCACCGAACGGAGACGATTGTTCGACGAGCCGGTGCCATATGGTCCCGCACTGCCGAAAACCCGTCCCTCCCATCCGGCGGATGGCCGGAAGACGCGAAGGACGGGTCCCGAAGCCATCCAGGCGGTCGTCGATTTCGCCGACGTGGACGACGACCGGCTTGACGCATTGGCCGACGAGGAGCTTATGGATCCGGTTGAAAGGCGTCATGTCAGAATCGACGCGCGCCGGTCGGCCATGCTAAGCGACCGTTTCATGTTGTTCTCCGGTCCGTACGATCCGAAGAAGCGGGAACGCATCGTCGTACTCGTGGCGCAGCGCCTCATGTTCGCACGCATCGCCGCCGACGTGTTGGACCGACTGTCCGACCTGTCCGGAATCCCCGGCCGGGCGGACGAGGCGATGGGATTGGAGGTGAATCTGCGCCTGTCCCACGCGTCGCTGGTCTGTCATCCGCATTGGCGCCCGGAGTTGGAATCGGTGTTGGACGACATGTACGCCACGGAACGCGATTACAGGCTGGGCTGCGAGGCGGCGGATGCGATCGAGGCCGCCTGCGGCGCGGACTCCGTGAAATGGAAGCGGGCCCTGGCCGTGGGCCTCGACGCGCTCACCGTCGCCGTGGCCGCCGCCACCATCCGGCAGATGCTTACCGACGGCGGCGTCCTGTCGGCGATCCCGCTGTCGGTATTGCTGATCGCGGTGACGGCCGCCGCGGCATGGTTCTCCTGGCGGGCGCGCAGGGGCTGACCCCACGGTCCGGACGCATAGTCGCCGGACCGTGGGCATCCGTCGCGGCCGGCCGGCGGCCATCGGCGCCGTCGCGAGATCGGCCGGCCAGGTCGGGAGCCGACCCATGGGCCCTGGTCGAGAATCCGCCGTATGGCGGATGAGTCCCGCGGAGGATTTCGGCCCTCCGGCCCCCGGAGCCGAATCGATCGGCGCCGGGGGCTTTTCCGTCTTTCCGGGACGCATGGGTATAAGGGAAAGGGGTTTCCATGGTTTCAAAGTTCTACGTGTATTCCATTATTCTGTTCTGTTTGGTCATTGCATTTTTCATGGTCCGCAGAATGACGGAGAGAGGCGGTCTTGGAAGGCTGATCCTATATTCCATCGTCGCCGTCTTCGGCGCCGTATGCCTCACAGTGGTCCTCGTGTCCTGATGCCTTTTCCCGCGTCGTGAGTCCTGCAGCCATCAGGTTTTCCGTCGCTGTCACCATCGGAAGCTTCGCGCCGACTGTGCCGGACTTTCGGTTCAGATGGCCGCCCGCGGCGACATAAAGCCATTCCCGGAACTGGGCGAATGTCCTTGGGGGCTCCGTTTCTCCGGGACGCATGGGTGGATTGTCCACGGATATAAGGAGTCTTTACCATGTTCATCGGCCGCGTTTTCGTCCATCCGACATCTGGCATGTCCGGAGCCACCGCCTCGTCACCGGTATGCACCGTGCTGGGAATGCTGCTCCTCACCGCATTCATCACGCTTGTCGTCATCGCCATCGTGGCCTGCGTCATGATGGCGTTCGACCGCGACGGGGATCGTCTGCTCCACGCCGCCATCATCGTGGCCATCGTGGCCATCCTACTGGCCATCGCATGGGGAGTGGCGTGCATACTGGCTTAAGTCATATGCACATGAGGACACCCCGGAGCCAACCGTATGGCTCCGGGGTGTCCTCATATGCAGACAGTTTTTGTCCTACCGATCCACCATGGCCGCGACGTACCATGCGTCGCCGGCGTGCAGGAAGTGGGCGCGCGACTTCGCGCGGCGGGCGAACACGGAGGCGACCGACGCGGCCGGCGGCTCGCATTCCTCCTCTGCCGTGCGGGATATGGCGCGCAGCAGCGGCAGGGCGAGGACCTCGCGCTCCTCCTGCGTCATGCCGGACATGAGGTAGCGGCCCAGGCCGATCCGTTCCGGTCGAGCTTCGGCGGCTACGCGGCCTTCGGTTCGATGGGCAATACCAGGGTGTCGATTCGTTCGTTCTCCATGACGGGCTCCTTTTCCGTTCGGCCCGTCCATGCATCCCGCCCCTTACGGCTCGACCTCGACCCAGTCGTTCCCCATCTCCCTGCGGCGGAGGTTCTCGCGGCGCACCGTCTGCTCCCTGAACGGATGGAACCCGTCCGGCGGCTCCAGCATGGGGTAGTCCGCGCGGACGCGCATCGGGGCGCCCGGCTTCGTCCCCAGCCTGACCTCGACGCGTTCCGGTTCGATGCCCGTGCGTTCGCCCAGCGCGCGTTTCGCCCGTGAAACGGCCCGCTTCAGCCCGTCCGGAGTGTAGGCGGAAATATCCGCCCTGCCCTCAGTTTCAACCTTCATGTCATACGCGACGACCTTGTCACCCCGCGGCGATGTGTACGTGGCGCGACGGGATGAGCAGTCGCCGAGGTTCGGGTCGAACCAATCGTCGTCTTGCGTCTCCAGCATGCCGCCCTCGTCGTCGGTGAACCTGCACTGGTTGTTGGCGGCGCTGACAGACAATGGGTCCAGGGTCCAACCCTCGCCCACCGCCATGCACCCCGGCAGTTCCATGCGCGTGTCATCGCGGCCCAGGTCGCCCTCCACGGCGGCGGCCTCGCCGTAGTCCCGGTCGCCCATCACGGACGGCTCCACGGTCATGGACCGTCGGAATGCGGCCATGTCGCCGTCGCCCGCACCCGCCTTGGGCACGTACCTGCCGCCCCATGCTGTGCCCCCCCCGCGCCGACGGGGTGACGCGGCTCGTGCAGATCGTCGTCATCGCCCGCGCCCGCCTTGGGCGCGAACCTGCCCGCGTTGGGCGTGCCCTTCGGCTGGTGGTTGTTGCCTTTCGAATCGATCGCCATGATGGCCTCCTTGTTTCGTTCCGGGAATGGCTATGCGCACCGGGACGCATGTCCGGCATAACGGGACATCAAGGAAAGGAGCCCGGACATGAGCGACTATGAGGGGCTTGACTACGAGGCGCGTGTGGACGCGGCCATGGACGACGTTCTGGGCCGTGACGGCTGGTGCGGGGTCTGCGGGGGCTGGAGCCCCGCTAATCCGCCGATGTGCGACCTGTGCGGCGTCCGCCTGTGCGACCGGTGCGCGGTGGAGTATCCCGACGGGGCCTTCGAATGCCCGGATTGCGCCAGGGTGGACATGGACCGCTACGACCGCATCATGGCGCTCGCCGCCCGCCCGGGCGTGCCCGACGAGCTGGCCGACAAGGCCTGCGAGCTGTACGAGAGCGCCGTCGGCGAGGTCGCCGGCGACGAGTGGCGGCCGCTGTTGGAGCAATTGGAGGCGGTGGCATGAGCGGAACGGGCCATCTGGACTTGGATGCCGCCGGCCGCGTGCGGCTGCTTGCCTCGGCGACGGTCTACGCGGCCGGACGGCGCACCTACGTCGTCGGAGCCGTGTCCGACGCGCTCGTCGACGAGGCTAGACGGCTGTACGAGACGTCCGACGGGGAGTCCGCTGCTGGAGGAACTGGAGGCCGTGGCCTGACGCGAACAGGCGCCTCCGGTCCTACAATGGAACAAGCACTTGACGAAAGGGGCCGGAATGTTGGATTTCAGCAAGTTCGACGGATTGTCCGACGACATCGGCGGCATCCACTTCTCCCGCAGGCCGCGGACCTGTGGTCTGCGGGAGATGCCCACCATGGCCGACGTCGGAAGATTCGTGGACGCCCGGGTGGCGGAGGTCGGCGTCGACGCGGTGCCGCCGGATCTCCAGTCGACGCTCGGAGCGATGCGCGCATGCCGTCCCGTGCCGCTGGACAAGGCCATGAGGACGTTGGACGCCTTGGACCTCCACGGCTCCGTCCTCCCGATGGAATATCTGGAGGCCTGACGTGAGGAATCTGCATGTCTGGTCGGATTCGACCCATATCGGCGTCTTCTCGCAGCGAAGCGGGGGCTCGCTAGTCCGATTCGAATACGACGACGCGAAGGGCGCCCCCATCAGCCTGAGCCTGCCACGGACGGGAGCGTACTCCGACATCGCGCCGAAGGCGTTTTTGGAAAACCTCCTGCCCGAATCACGGAAGGCGCGCTGGCGTATGGCCGACAGGCTGGGCGTGGACTCCGTGGACACCTTCGATCTGCTCGCCGGCGTGGACGTCACGGGCGGACTGGTGTTCACGCCATCGGCCGAGGAGCCATCAGTCCAAGGCGAGGCGCGTCCCCTGGATGACGACGAGCTGGCGGCTCAGATAATACAGACCCGCGCCGCGGGCTCCGCGTGGTTCGCCCGCACTGAGCATTGCCGCTTCTCCCTCGCCGGAGGACAGCCGAAATTCACTCTCGCCAACCACAATGGAACCTGGCTGTGGCCCAACATCGCCATTCCCTCCACCCACATCATCAAACCGGCCGTCGCGGACTGTCCGGGCAGTGACCGTGTGGAGGACGCCGTCATGGAACTGGGGGAATTGTGTGGGCTTCAAGCGGCCCCGCATGGCATGATCGAGCCAAGGGCAGGGGTCTCCGCCTATATCGTGGAGCGTTTCGACCGCAAGGTGGAGAACGGGCGGATCCGCCGTCTGCATTGCGAGGACATAGCCCAGGCGATGGGGTGCATGCCGGACGGAAAATATGACATCGACGCGGTCTCCTGCATCCGGTTCCTGCATCGTTTCGACCCCACCGACGGGCTGGGGTACGAGTTCGTCCGCCGACTTGCGTTCAACGTGTCCTCCGCGGACAGTGACTCACACGGCAAGAACTACTCGCTCATGCTGGAGCCCGACGGCATCCGGTTCTCGCCCATGTACGACGTGAGCGCCACACGCACCTGGGTCGGAATGGACCAGGACCTCGCCATGAGGATCAATGACAAGGAGTTCGCCGAATGGGTGGAGCCGTCCGACTGGGCCGCCCTCGCCGCCGACTCCGGACTGGACGGGGACAAAGTCGTGGCCATCGCCCGAAACATGGCCGGACTTGTCCTGGATCATACGGACGAGGTTGCGTCCATGGTCCCCGAAGCCCAGCGCGATGCCATGACGAAAGCCCTGGTCAAAGTCAACGAATCCATCGAGCCGACGCATGACGCGCCCGAACTGGCGCGAAGCGTGGCCGCCACCTCCAACGGATATGGTTCCGTTGCGGGCGCCGTGTGGGTGCGCCCCCACACCAGGAACGGCTATGACGTCCGAGGATATTGGAGAAGCCGCTAAGCCCACGGTTCATGCCTGCCGATGGAGGCAGGACGCATATCCACGGGCATGACCGAAAAGAAACGCACCCTTCTGGACATCGACCCCGCCGACCGCGCGCGGCTGCTCGCCTCGGCGACGGCCTACGCGGCCGGACGGCGCACCTACGTCGTCGGAGCCGTGTCCGACGTCATCGCCGCGAACGCCGGGCAGCTGGACGCGGCCGCGCGGGAGGCGCTGGCCGACGCCATACGGCCCGCCGCGGACGCGGGCGACCCCATCGACGCGCCCGCATGGACCCGCGCGCTGGCCGCGCTGGAGACGGCCGCGCCCGACGGTTCGGACGGGCTCGACGGAAGCCCCGTCGACCTGCGCATCCTGCTCTTCTGCGCGTTCCGGCACGACATGGGCGGCGACGCCGGCCTGTGGACGCGGCTGCTCGACGATCCGCCGGAGGAGATCGACAGGCAATGGCACGCCATCTCCGCGCGCGACCTGTATGAGGCCGGATACGCGCCCCAAGGCGCGCCCGAGCCGCCCATCCAGCACCTGGAGCCATTGGGGGACGCCGGCGGCCCCGCGTGGGCGGACGTGTACATGGCGTTGGTCGGAGGTGCGGAATGACCAAGGCATCCAACATCGCACACGACCTACTCCAACGCCATGCCGCCACACCCGACCATCAGCTCGCCCTGCCGGTCGACCCGGCGGCCATCGCCCGCGCCGAAGGCGTCGACATGCCGCCGGTCTGGGACGCCTACGGGCGCTGGGACTCGGCCGTGGCGCTAGGGCACGCGCTGGAACCGGACGGCGCGGAATTCGGCTGGCCGGGGGACTTCGCCTACGCCCTGCTCATGCCCGCCGAGATCATGCGGGTCATGTTCGCGTCCGCGCCGGATGTGCCGGGGATGGCGCGGCGCTTCGGCGTGCCCTGGTGCCAGGTCCGGCGGCGCCTCGTCATGCTCGGGCTTGACGATTATTGCGAATAGGCCGGGACGCATGGCCGGAACCGAAGGGGCCGCGAAAGGCGCGGCCGGAAGGAGTCCGGGAAAATGGACGAGCATACACCGATCGATGTCCCGATCCGGTTGGAGGAATGGGACCGCCATGACTGCATCAATGAGGTCGACACCATCGTGGTCGACATACGCCCGATCCTCGACGCCACCGATTATAGCCATCTTCCCGCCCCGGATGAATGGGATGCGGACTTCATCGCGGAGGAGGCCCAACGGCTGGGCTTGCTCAGATTGTGGGACGGTCCGTTCACTGTAGAACTGCCCGAATGCGAGGAGTACCCCGCCTACATTGAATGGCGCGGGACCCACAAGGTCGTCGAAGGCGCCAAGGAGCGGTTCCGCGCCCTGGCGAGAGACGAGATCCTGTCCCGCATCGAAAGGACCCAAGCCGAGCTCGACCGGCTCGTGGCCGAGTACAAAGCGGTATGACCGGGACGCATGGCCTGGACGTGACCGCGACGGACGCGGTCGGAAGGAGTCCAAGACCATGACCATAGACGAGCTTATCGAGCGGTTGAAGGCGCTGCCGAAGGACGTGCGCAGGCGCCCCCTCATGGACGGGAAGCCGGCCGTGGGATACCGTCTCGCGCCGTTGGACCATATCTCCGTGGAGAAGATCCTCGCATCCAATGACGGATCCTGCGGCATGACCGACCCCGAGCTGACGGACGCGGAGAATGTCGCGGAGGCTGGGGACCGGTACGGCATGTCCGCCCGCATCGAGCGCCGCGCGCTCGCCTTCTTCGACTGAGGGGGGCGGACATGGATTCGACATCGGACAAGCGGATCGCCGCAATGCGCGGCTCGTTGATGGACATCGCGCTGGAGGCGGCGGAATCCCGCGGGCAGGGGCTTGCGGGCGTGGCGCATGTGCTGTACGCCCTGTACCGTGACGACGGTTTCGCCGGACGCCTGCTGCGCGCGCACGGACTGGAGTCGGCGGAGATACGCCGGCTCATGGGAACGGTTCCGAACATGCCGCTGGCCGACGGCGGAAAGCCGGTGCCGAACCTGTCCACCCGCCGCATTCTGAAGCACGCGAACGACACCCTGGAGATCCTGCGGTACCTCCAGGGCAACGACCAAGTGGCCGGACTGCTCGCCTCGCATGGCATCGGAAAGCCCGACCGCCAGCCGACGCAGGCGCAGGTTCTGGCCGCGGCGCAAGCGGGCGTCGAAGCCGCCGGACTGTTGGCTCCCGGACGGGACTACGGGATGGATCCCGGCCACCTCGCCCGCGTACGGCTCATGCTCGAGGCCGCGCTCGATGGGGAGGGTGTCCGATGATTCCGTTGTGGAACGTAGAGGAATTGGAGGCCGTTCTGCCCGATGATTGCAGGGTGGAACGGAAGAGCGCCCGCATCGACGTCAGGCGGGGACGGGTCACGACGCGGATAATGGACAATCCCACGGGCGGCGACGGCGTGCCGGTGTTGCGCCACACATCCTATATGGACATCGACCACATCGTCCTACCTGAGTTCGACGCGAAGGGCATCACCGCGTTCGTCACGGGTCCACTGCCGCAGTCGGAACGGCGGCCGCTCAGGGTCGAGGATTATCTGACCGCCATCCGTAACGACGGCGACACGTTCCGAGCCGGTCTTCGCGAGTCCATGCTGGGACGTTGGAGGAGCCTATGCCATTGGCGTTCGGAACTGTCAGCCGACCCGGTGCGTGTATTTATCCACTGGTTCGAATGCGAGACGGCCTACGCGCCCTACGGGGGCGAGGCGAACCGGCTTTACCGGCATATGGCCGACATATTGGAGCGGACTTTTCTGAAGTGAAGACAAAGCAGCGGATGGAGGAAGACGAGTGAACGCACGGACCGAAACACTGGCCGAGGTCATCGACTGGCTCGGAAACGAGGCCGACAGGGAATGGGAACGCGCCAAAGACGGCCTGAACGACGGATACGGCGGGTTCGACGCCTACACGCGGGCAATCCAGCACTGTCAGGACATGATTGTCGAGGAGAAGGCTTCGAGCGGGAAACACGTGGAAATCGCCTTGTTGAAGCATTTGGCCGACACGTTCGATGAACGGCTCCACAAGGCCGAACGGGCCAAGGACAGGGGAGCCGGCTACACGTACAACGACGGCCGGTCCGACGCCTTCGGGTGGGCGGCGACCTACTGCCGCCTCATGATCGAACAGATGCAACGGCACGAAGGAAAGGAATAGGACGATGCATGACTTCTCCCAATGGCTCCAGTCGGCGGGCGGGATGGACTGGACGCCGATTCTCATCGCGGGAATACTCATCAGCCTAGCCATCGCCGTCACGTGCGAATCCGTGATGGCGATATTCGCCGCCCTCGCCTGCGCCTGCTCGCTCGCCGGACTGCCCTCCTACACGCTGAAATCGGAAATCGAACAGGTCTGGGGATTGCAGGAGGTCTCGTCCGAATGCGACCCCCCTGACCACGACCTGCCGACCAAGAACATGAAATGCTACGTGACCGACAAGGACAAGCGCAAGCGGCTGGTCGAAATCCGCGTATCTAAGGACGGCACCAAGCTCGGCCTGTACGACACGGATGGCAAAGCGCTGAAACAGACGGGAAGGGAGTAGGCAAGTGAAGGACTTCACGAAATGGGTGGAAGCTTGGAACACGTACATTCATCCGCCGACAAAGCAGGTGTCCCGGACCGCCGCTGAGTTGAGTGCCGGTGAGCATTCCGCATGGGTCATTATTGCCATAATGTGCATCTTCACTCTGGCTGCCGTCATCCTCCATTGTCTGGAGGAGAGGTCCACCCTCTTCGGCGTACTCGGCAGCGTATTCACCGGCCTCGGCATCTTCATCGCCTTCCTTGGCACGGTGGCCGTCCTCATGTTGACCCAGCCGACGAAGACGGTGGACGAGAACGTGCCCAAACCGGCATCCTTCACCGTTCAGGTCGAGAAGGCATTCGACGTGCGCAATCTCTCATGTTCGCCAGCAGTCATGTCCACAAAGGACGCTCTGCCCGATGCGGGCACCTACCAGTGCACCATCACCGACGGCAAGGACGATTCGACAGTAAGGGACGTGAGGCTCATCGTGACGGCGGACAACAAGGTCGGACTCTACGACGCTGACGGAAAGGCATTGAAATGATAGACATGAGCGAATGGGCGAACGGTTCCCACAACAGTTTCGGGGACGCCATATATATGGCGGCGTTGTCCACGGTGCTGGTTTTCGCCGTGCTGGGCGTCGTCTGGCGGGCGGGCAGACGCTTGGCGCTTCGCGCGACGCATCGTATCCCACGGGACGCCCAGCCATTGCTGGAGGACACCAAATTCGTCATATGTCTGGCTCTTGTGGGCGGCTTCGGACTGCTCCTGACGTTGAACCCCGGTCTTCTCGTTCTCCCGAAGGACACCACGTTCACCGAACAGGTGGCGCGACAGGCCGGATTGGAGGCGTTGTCGTGCCCGACCGTCTACGACTCCAAATACATGCCCCGAGAGGACAGGTACGAATGCGAGTACGTGGATGCGAGAGGAAAGGCGCACGACATGAGTCTGTTGGTCGCGTCGGGCGACAAGGTATGGCTCTACGACCACAACGGCAAACCGATGAAGGTGACGACGAAATGAACCCGGAAGCCAATCCGATGCCGCTCGTCTCCGAATGCAATCCGGTGGATGCGGTCGAATGCCCATGCTGCTTGACCGTGTTCCGCGTGCGCACGCTTATGACCGACGGGAACGGGCGGCTCATGCGGGACGAGTATGAGACCATCCCCATGTTCTGCCCCATGTGTGGCGGACGGCTCGAACAGTTGGAAAGAAAGGAATAGGATAATGGCCGACCCGAAGTACATGAGGAAAATACAGGGCATGTGCCGCTGTCAGGATTGCGGTCTCATGGCCGACAATGCGGACATCGACGTGGAATTGGACTGTGACGAAATCGTGTTTGAGTGGAGCGACGCGGACGACAGCCAGACATGTAACCTACCGCCCTGCTAAGGCGGACACAGGCTTCAGACCGATATGACCGCATACGACCTGTTGCTGGAGCTTGGCGTCATAGACGACCCCTACGCGCGAAACAAGGAGCGAGATTGAGAAGACTATTGGCATTACTGCTGGTTCCGGTATGCCTGATGTGCGCCGGATGCGACGGGTCCGACGCGGAGGACGGCGACATTCGGTCGGAGGCCGTGGCGGAGGAGAGTGTCGCCAACTGCGCCGACTATGACGGCCGAATGACGATCGGGGAGTGCGAGCTCAGACTGCGCGACGGTCGTCGCGTGACGTGCGCCGTCCTGATCGGTTATCGCAAGGGCGGCCTGTCCTGCGATTGGGAACACGCCACGAAAACGAACGGGAAGACGGAGTAGCCGGCGCCGGGACGCATGGGCTTGGCGTAACCGAAGCCAAGGAGTACATCATGAGCGACGCCATCGAGCCGATCAACGCGAGGCAGGCGAGATGCCTGACCGTGAGGCGCGCCCAATACTGCACGGATTACGAGAGATTCATATTCGACCGGGACTTCCGGTACCGCAACGGGACTAACTATCTGGACGCGCTGCTGAGCGGATTCAACTGGGAGGCCGTGAGGAACGCGGGCTTCGACCCGGACGCCGAACCAAAAGCCTACGCTATTCCCGACGACATGCCGCTGTACCGCTGGGTGCTGAAAGATGGCACCGTTGTCACCACTGCCACCAGCTTTCCACAAGGCGACGCGGCCGTGCTTCGCACGCTCGACGGCCGAAGCATGTTCGTCCCGCTGGCGAACGTCGATTACATCACCGAGCTGGAGGGCTGACGTGACGCCTGTGGAGGAGTATTTCGAGCGCATCCGGCAGGCATACGGCATCGAACTCGGTGGAATCATCGAGTTGGGGGATATGTGGAATGAAACCGACGGCAAGGAAGACCACGGGAGACAATCGCGGGACGGGGAGGACGACTATGACGCCGGATAGACGGAACGCCGTGGACGCCTTGGAGGAGCTCGCCGGCTGGATCTCCGACCGCATGGATGAGGCGCAGGCCGAGGCCGCGTACTCGCCAAGGCTGGACCATGACGGCCGCATGTATCTGCAGGGCCGCTTCGACACGCTAAGGCAGACGCTCCGATATGTCAGGGATTTGTTGGACAAGGACAAGGAGGGCGGCCATGACGCCGAACCAACTCATTGAACAGCTAAAGAACCTGCCATCTGAAGTGATGGACCACCCCATCATGGACGACGATGACACCATCGCGCCCGGCTGGTCTCTCGCTCCGGCCGACATCTGCATCGGGACGGGCGAATTCCTCACCAACGGCGACGTCGGCATCATCCCCGACCCGAACAAGGACCCGGACGAGGATCTGAAGGCCGAGGTCAGGGAGTGGGGAATACCCTTGGCCAGGGAGCTCCGCGCCACACTGCACTCGTATATGGAGGACTGAAAATGCAAGACACCGAGGAGAACCGCTGGCTATTGCTGGATATGGCCCGCGCCATGGGTGGCTACGGCTATGACGAGATGTGGTGGGCTGACGTGTACGAGCCGGACGATTTGGAGTACTCCGCGCCCACCCTGTATGAGGCGTTCGTCCATTCGGATGATTACGATCCGGGCGCCCATTGGGTGCGACGCAAGGAATACGGCGACGGCTTCGAGTCCGTCACGGAGGAAAGCCTGCTGGCCGACGCCTGGCACATGCGCGACGACATCGTGGAACTGGCCCGGCGCGGGGACGTGCGGGAGAGCCTTCCTGACATGGACTTCGATGCGCGGCTGGCGAGGCTGGAGACCGGGGCATAGGTACTCCTGATACCAACGGAAGGATACGGAATATGACCTACGATCGTAAAGACCCGAATGAGGTTTTGGTGCACGCGCAAGAGGCGACCTGGGAGGATGGACAACGCCTGGGTGTCAAAGACGGACCGTTCGGGCTGATCAGCTACCAACCGTTGAAGGCTGGCGTGGCATTGTCGTTCGATACACCTGATGACCAGCACGGCACGGTGCTGCTCACCCGCGAAATGGCGGCCGCCTTCGGGCGTTGGCTGATTCGGCAGGCGGAGGAGTAGCTCAAAATCCGTCAAAGGAACATCCCCACAGCCCATGGAAGCATGGGCTGTGGGGATGTTCCTTATGCCTTACGCCTGCTCGCGCTCCCAATATTCCACGAACGCGATGTGCGCGGTGGAGATGACATACTTGCGCGGGTTCTCGATGGCCGTCCTATCCCAGCATTCCACTAAACCATAATTCCCATCACAGTAATGCTTCCAAGCATACTCGGACACGTTCTTCATGCCCGTAACGGCGAAGAACGGCTTGGTCAGATCAATGGGGTCGGTGGTGTCGATGAACGTCTCCCTGACGCCGTTGACACCAAGCCCCTTCACGATTCCTTCGATATGGATGCGCGTTACTTCCATTTTCGGCTCCTTTTCCGCTCGCCGGGATTTTCCCGCCGGACAAATCTCCTCATGCGTCCCGGTCCGTGCCGCCATTCGCCCGTCCGGGACGCATGTCCCCGGCACAACGGAAAAGGAGCCGATCATGAACATCAATCTTCATGACATCACCGGGCAGGAGTCGGGCGTCATCCTCGTCGATACGGGCGCAGGGCGTCAGAATGTGGTCGCCAATTGGGACGACAGGGACGGCCTACCGTATTTCATGCCGTATTACGCGGAGACGAATGACCCGTTCCCGTTCCTCTTCATGGACGTCGCCGACATCCATGTCGACAGGCCGCTCGTCCACAAGGGCCGCCTGCGCGACGAGGTCGCCCACGACGGCTTCGACGACTGGAATCCAATGGGCGACGATCTGGACTCGGACGAGCCATGCACCGTATACCCATTGTCGAACGGCTGGACGGTCGTCGCGCCGGAGAACTGGAATTGAAGGAGTCGCCAAAATGGAACACGTCACAAGCGACCTGAAACTCATCGACAGGCTCTGGAACGACCCGACCTACGGTCTGGACGGGTTCAGTACGGAAGGCGGCTACATCCAGCCCATCGACCGCGACCAAGCGGTCGATGGGGACGGTCACGCCAACTACGACGGATACGTCCTCAGCCGTGAAATCGAAGACGACGATTCGCCCGTGTCGGAACTGGAAACCTACCAATTCGACGCGGGCACCATGGAATCCTACGCAAGGAAGTGGTGAACCATGCTTGACCTTGAACAACTGCTATCCGACCTGCGCGATTTGGAGCACGAACTGAATTCGATGGGTGTCGAAGCCGTATTGGACGAGCGGGATGATGGAATGCCGGAATTCCACTTCGGAGAGTTCGGCGGCGGACTCAGCTGGTGGGTCAACAAGGGGTTCTACCTCACCATCTGGGCCGGAAACCTCAGCGACGTCTATGACACCAATATCTTCTGCGAGTTCCGCCACGAACTGATGCGCCGTCTTGCCGACCAATATGAGGGGAAGGCACAAGACACGCGCGACACGTGGGGTAGGCTCTGCGGCGACGATACGCCCATGCCCGCGAATCTGGCCGAAAAGGCCGATGGATACGAGCGCGTGGCGGAACGGCTTCACGACGCCATCAGGGACGACGGAGTACCCGTCTTCATCGACAACTTCGCCGACTTCAAACTGCTCCGCCAGCACGACCCACGCGACCTTCTGACCGACGTCACCGGACAACGCCTGCGTGACATGGGACTTGTGGAGCGCAAATACCGTCCCGGCGACGTGTTCGACGAACTGACCGACAAGGGACGCGCGGCCGTCGAATACACGGCACGAACCATGGGGATAAGCCTGAATTGACCTTTGATGGCAAACGGAAGGAAGGAGCCATGACCACGCTTGGCAAGACCTTGAAAAGACTGCGCATCCTGCGGAAGGAGCTGGCCGGCATCGGCTTCGAGCTCACCATCGGCAAATCCGAATACCTGGACGAGGCGGCCTCCGTCGACACGCCGGGGAACGTGTTTCCCTACCGGTTCGTCTCCGTCCTGCCCGACGGGCGCATGTCATGGGAGGACGTGAATTACGACAGGCGGAAGGAATCCTTTGACGTGTTCCGCGAAGAGTTTTTCCAACGTTTGGCCGAGAAATACGAATACAGGGCCGACGACAAGCGGCGCGCATGGCTGGCCCTCTGTGATGACGAGGAGGTGCCACTGCCGGACCCGCCGGCCCGCAAAGTGGCCGGATATGAGCGTATGGCCGCGGCCATACGAGGGCTGGCCAAGGAAACGGAGGAGGAATGATGCCCAACACGGACTGGTGGATGCGGCTGGCCCGGACCGGCCCCGCGGGCGCGGCGTGGCTGTATCTCCGGGAACTGTTCGAATCCGACCATACGCACGGATTCGACGACTTCATGGAGGACGACGGCTTCATGCGCCTACGCGCGCCCGGCTATTCCGAAATCCAAGTGACCAGCGGCGGCGAGCGGATGTGGCTCCGATGGAAGGCGTATCTGTTCACATCCGACGGACGCAGGCGCACGGTCGACGGTCCCCGGGATGTGGGGTTGACGCCGGATCGAGCGGCCGAACTGTTCTTCCGTGACATCATGGCGTCAATCGAACAGGGGGAGGATCGATGATTTTCGACGACGAACGACAGATGTTGAGGCTGGAGGTCTTCGACACCGGTTTCTTCGACGAGGACATGACCCTCGAGCTGTTCGGAGACGAGGGCGAGCCGGATGCCGACGGCATCAGGCATGTGTCGGACGTGAAGGTCATCCTGGACCGCGCGTTCGGCGCGCTGGACGATCCGGAAACGAACCAGGGGCACATACTGCACGCCGCATGGGCGCTGGCGGAACCCGGTGACCCGGCCCATGACGAGGCGGGCTGGTGTGAGACGGGCGGGGACTTCCACCGGACCACACGGACGCTGAACGTGGGCTCCATCGGCGGGCACCGCTTCGTCCACAAGGCACCCGATCCGGATTGGGCAGCCTGACGCTTCCGTCCGCGGGGACGCATGGCCTTCGATGAAGGAATCATAGGAAACAGCCCAATCTGATCCGGAAGCATATGCGAGAGGAGAATGAAGTCTTGTCATGACACTGACTGACATCATCGCCATCGGCTGCGCCGCCATCGTGGCCGACGCGGACGGCATGGAACAGCCCTGCGGCGGACCCGTCGTGGCGGTGCGCCGCTGGATCGGCTGCGAGGACGGCGACGGCATCGGCGGCGTCTGCACCAGGCATGCGGCCGAGCCGGGCGCGGAGCTTATGTCGTTGAAGGACATCCCCGACCGGCCCGCATTGCCGTTCCCGCTCACCTACGAGGACATCGAGGATGGGGACCCCTCCGACCAGCCGCGGGTGGGCGATTACGGCTGGGCCATCCGGGAGAACGCCCACGGCCAGGATGAGACGCCCTTCCATATCGAGCGGGACGGAGACACCGGCCTGCCGATGGCATTGCTGGACACCCGGCTGTACGCGAAGCCGGAGGACGACGTGGACGACGGGCAGTATGTGAGCCTGCTCCAGCTGCACCTCGACGGCTACATCCTGAGCAGGACAGGGCGGAAGACGGACGAAGATGAATAGAGCCGACAAAGTCCTGCTTTGGATAAAGCTGGTTTTGAGCTTGGTCCAACTGGTCGCGGCATTGGCTCTCATCGGGCTGCTCCTCGAACCCCAATTGACGGACGGAATCGACCGGTTGGAGACCGCAATCCACGGCCGGCAAATCACCCTGGAAAGCACCCTCACCGACCGACAGGGCAATCCCATTCCCGGCGCGACGATCACGGTCATCCGGGACAATGGCACCCCTTACAGGGATGACAACGGCAATCCCGCCAGAGACGTCACCGACCGGAACGGCGGATTCAAGATCAAGACGACCGTCAAGGGGTCCTACCGGGTGGAGATCGTTCCGCCGCGGCAAAACCAAAAGGAGTGATGAATCATGGTGGACGTCAACGACCGCAATGACGAGCATTGCGGCTTGTCCCTGTCCGGTAGTGCCAGTGAACGGCTGTAACCGTTCTCCTACCTTTAATTGACGGAACATCATAGGGTGGTTGACTGCACCCTTACGCCGTCAGTCATGCTGGCGGCGTACTGCGAGTTCAAAAGGTCGTAGCCTTTGTGTCGCAGGTTCATCGCGGCTATCCGGTCGTCGTTGGACCGGTATCCGCAGTTGCGGCAGACATACAGGTGGCGTTTCTTGTCACGGTTGGCTTTGCGGATTTTCCCGCATTTCGGGCAGGTCTGGCTTGTGTAGGCCGGGTCAACGAACACGACTTTCTGACCGTTGCGTTTCGCCTTGTATTCGACCATCTGCCGGAATTGGTGGAAACTCCAACTGACCTGAACATACCTGTCCTTGACCCTGACCTGTTCGGTCGCATTGCGGATTCCCGTAAGGTCTTCGAGAACGAACATCGTATCCCTGTCATAATGGTTGACGAGTGCCTTAGACGCCTGATGGTTCACATCGGTCATCCAACGGTTTTCTCTGTCGCCTATGGTCTTGAGTCGTCTGCGGGCGCTTCGGGTGCCGCGTTTCTGCAACTGTTGACGGAGCCGCTTGTATTTGCCGCGCTTGCTTTTCACCTCCCCTCCACGTTGGAAGACGGTGGTTTCGCCGTCATAACTGGTGGCGAGCATTCGGATGCCCAAGTCCACGCCCACTATGTTTTTGGGGCTTGGGGTTGGGTCGGAAACCTGTAGGATGATGGGAATATGCAGGTACCATTTGCCTCGTTTCGATACCAGTCGGGCGGTACCGAAACGTGCCGTACGGTATTCGTCCGGGATTCCCTTCCATTGGGCTTTCACTTTGATTCTCCCGTCCATGACGGGAAGGCTGAACATTCCCGTCATGGACGAATAGGAGTAGTCGCGGTTCCACAGCAGGTCAACACCGGCGGACGAGTACTTTGGTCTGGTGGAATAGTATGCCGTCCTCTTCCTCTTGGGGTTTTCTCCGTTCCGGCGTTCCATGCGCGAGTGAATTGCCTTGTAGGACGCGATGACCCGCCGTATCGAAGATTGGGTCATCTGGGCCAACAGTCCGTATTTATCGCGTAGCGGGTGATAGACAGCCTCGTTGATTTTCCTCTGGCTGAGGGTGTGGTGCTCTCCGATCCAATCGGATACTTCGTTGCAACAGGAGGTGTAATTGTCACATAGGCGGTTAAGGGCTTCAGACTCGTGTTTGTTGGTCGTGAGCTTGACTTTCATGGTCAATGCGAGTTCCGCCATATGCTTCACCTCCAATAAAAAACATTATATCATAATGTTAGTGGAAAGGAAAGGCATTCACCCACGACCACAAGGGTCGTAGTACCCTGCCTAAAAAATTATGGAGACGATGTCGGGACGCATGAGAGCGGACATGAGACACGTATTCCATGAGACCGGCCGGCTCTGGCCGGTGGCCGACGCGCACGGCGCGACCGTGCTGTTCGGTTCCAAGGACGCCGCCGACCTGTACGCCGCGGAGCATGATGCGATCGTCGGCGCCCCGATGCCGACAATGAAGGCCGCCGCGCTCTGGAGCGCCGCGCGCATGACCCTGGCCGCCGATGGCGGATTGTATGAGATCACGGCATTGCCCGATGTGGAGCGCCGGACCGACGCCAAGCGCCCGGGTGCGAGGATGAGCGGATTGTCCACGATGGACGTCTTCGCGCGGACCCCGGAGGACGCGCTCGCCCTCGCCGCCCGCGCGGGCCGTGCCGCCGTCAAGGCGGTTGGAAAGGGCCTCGCTCCGAATCTGGTGGTCGGCCGCCTCGTGTACCGCGAACGGCGTTGGATGGAAGAGGACTTATGACACGCAGGTACTACGCAGTGCTGACCCGCATGGACATGCCGATCATCCCGTACCATGTCCATGCGTTCGACTCGGCCGCCCGCCGCGACACCTGGTGCGCGGGTCCGGTCCCGCGCGGCTTCGACGCCCAGCCCGCCACGGCCCATGCCGCCCTGCGGGACATCCGCGCCGACATGAGCCTCGACGGCGCATGGGGTGTCACGGTCGACCAATATCTGGAGCGCCATCCGGAGCGTTGGCACGACGGCGCCCATGACGCCACGATGGCCGATGCGGCCGCGGGCCTGCACGTCTGGTGGCGCTGGTGCGATGTGAACCGCTGGGAGCATGGGACGTGGGCCGTGTACACGCCCATGGATGACCCGGCCGACGTGGCGCTCGCCGTCAGGCTGGGGGAGAGGCTTCGGGAGTTGCAGTCAAACTCCGGCGTCCTGGACAGGATGTTCACCGGCTTCTCCGACCGCCTGCCGAACGGGGAGCGCGCGGATACGGGCTGGGCGCCGCCGACGTCCACGGCCGTCATGGACGATGGACTGAGGGAGCGCATGCGCCGTGCCATCGGGGCATGGACATGGCAGGAGTTCCTTGACGCGGTATACAAGCTTGGGCTGTTCCGGGAGGACTAAGGCATGGATGATCGGCCTTCCGTCTCTCCGGCCGCCGCATAGCCCATCGCCGTCATCCCAAGGGCGGGCCGCCGGTCCGCCCTTTCCTTACGCCTTCAAAGGAGTCCAGGTCATGTCCACGCCATCGTCATACCCGCCCGAACCGTCGCTCGACGCCATCGAAGGGCGCGCCACGTTCGACGGGCACGTCGTCCGCCTCGAGCGCTGGGGGCGCGAGGCGGACCGCAGGCGCTGCGCGTACGCCGCCGCACCCATCGGCTCGGTGCGCGGCGCCCAGGTCATGACCACGCCGGACGCGGCCTTCCTCGTCATCGACGTCGTCGCTCCGGACGGCAAAGCCACCGGCATACCCACGCGCCCCGGAGCGCTTGCGCGGTCCGTCTGGACGCTCCGCGTGCCCGACCCGGCCAAGGCGGACCGCTTCGCGGGCATGGTGGCCCGCCACGCGCCCGCGGAGGCCGTTCCGTTGGATCGCGCGCCGCGCGCCGACCGGAGGCCCGTGCTCCTGATCGCCGTCGCCGCCATGCTCGCCGCGTCGCTGGCCGTGCTGGGCGGCTGGACCGCCTACGAGGCCGGCCAACCGGAGCCGGTGAGGACGAAGGTCGTCAAACGCACCGTGGTCAAGGAAAAGATCCGTACCGTCACATCATGCCCCACTCAGACTCCGTCGACGGCGCAGGGGCAGGCCCCGACCGCGACGACGGAACCGGAGACGGATGCCGCGCCCCAAAGCCAGCCGGCCCAATCCGACGACAGCCAAAGCCAATCGCAATCGACGGACGCGGACTCCGGGACGCATGTCAATGGGCAAAACCAGACGCAGGAGGGAGAATCGGATGTTTTCGGAGCTGAGGGAGGCCAAGCCGGACAATGAGACCGCCGCGGGCATGCTCGCCCGCGCGGTGCGGCATGATCTGTCGAGCATGGCGCGCGTCAGGGCCGTGACCGGCACCCTGGACCAATGGCTGGCGCCCGTGAGGGGAAGCTCCAAGCCGCTGTTCGCGTTCGAGGGCAGGTCCATCATGTACCGGGTCGACGCCGACGGGGCGCGCAGGGTGCGCCCATGGGCGGGCAAAAACAAGGAGGCGGGTCATCGTTTTTGATTTGCGGAGACTCTGTCCTTTAGGGTGGGGAGGAAGCAAACCGTCCTCCTTTCACAGATTGATATGATATAATGTGAAACATGGTCAGGCAGCAGGCACACAAGCGGGCGTACAGGTTCCGCTTCTACCCGACGCCCGAGCAGGAACAACTGCTCAGGCGCACAGTCGGCTGCTGCCGAAAGGTTTACAATCTCGCGCTGGAAGCCCGCTCCACCGCATGGACGGCGGAGCGCAGGAGCATCACCTACGTCCAGACCAGCGCCATGCTCACCCAATGGAAGAAAACGGCCGAATACTCGTACATGAACGAAGTGTCCTGCGTGCCGCTGCAACAGGCGTTGAGGCACTTGCAGACGGCGTTCTCCAACTTCTTCAAGCAGACCGGCGACTATCCGAAGTTCAAGGCCAAATCCCATGGAGGGAGCGCCGAATACACTCGAAGCGCATTCAAGTGGGACGCCAGGCGCAACGAACTCACGCTCGCCAAGATGCGCGAACCGTTGCCGATACGATGGTCCAGAACACTGCCCCGCAAGACGGAGCCGAGCACCGTGACCGTCAGTTTGGATGCCGCCGGACGATGGCATGTCAGTATTCTCGTGGAGGAGGCCATCCAGACTCTTCCCACGCGAAAGCATGCCATCGGAATCGACTTGGGTGTGGACAGTTACGCCGTCACCAGCGACGGGGAGACCATAGCGAACCCACGCCACTACAGGAAACTCGCCGAACGGTTGGAACGGGAGCAACAGGCATTGTCCCGCAAGACCAAAGGCAGCAACAATCGTCGGAAAGCCGCCCTCAAGGTGGCCCGCACCTACGCCAGAATCACGGACATGCGCCGTGACTTCCTCCACAAATTGAGCACGAGGATAATCCGCGAGAACCAAACGGTGGTACTCGAAGACCTCAACGTGAAGAACATGGCCAAAAGATGCGCGCCGAAACCCGACCCGGACAATCCGAACCATTGGCTCCCCAACGGGCAGTCCGCGAAAAACGGGCTGAACGGAAGCATCATGGACGCCGGATGGTCGGAGTTCCGTCGAATGCTCGAATACAAGGCCGAATGGTACGGGCGACAGCTCGTAACCATCGACAGGTATTATCCGAGCACGCAAATCTGCTCCCATTGCGGGGCGAAGACCGGGCCGAAGGGCATGTCCGGCCTCAAGGTCAGGGCATGGACGTGCCCGGACTGCGGCACCAGTCACGACCGTGACGTGAACGCAGCCGAAAACATCCTCGCCGCAGGGCTTGCGGTCAGCGTCTGCAAGGACGGCAGAACCGGAACCAAGGTCTCGCATTAGCGTCTCCTTCCTTTGTTTTGCTGTGTTGAACAGAAACCCGGATCGTGAGGTTCGGGAATCCCCCGCATTCATGCGGGGGGAGGATGTCAAGGCGGTCAAAGCCAGGCCATTCGACGTCCGGCATGAGCCGGAAGACAGGTACGACATCGGCTGGACCGAGACGCGCTGGCGTCTCGTGGACGAGGACACCGGCGAGATCGTCGACGATGCGCGGGGCTGGGGGTACAAAACGGCGCGGAACGCCTACCGTGCCCATGCCTACAAAAAGCGGCCGAAAAGCCGGCGGCGCAAGACCGCGTCCATCAAACGCCGCGTGAAACGGCTGATGGACGCCAATCCCGGACTCCACGACGAAATTCTGGCGGACATGGTCATCGCGGCGAAGGAGGGCGTGGAGTATACGGCGGAGGACCTCTCCCGGCGGCTTGAAGGAATCGACCTCCACGGGCTGACCGCCGCACGGATCCTGTCCAATCTTTAGGAGGGGAATGGACGACAAAAAGCGTAAAGCCCTGACGGTGGCCCAAATGGCCCGATTGCTGGATTGTCCCGAGGAGGTCGTCTTGACACTCCCGTGGTTGAAACCACGGGATTCCTGCGAACTGGGCTTGCTTAGGCTCGGACATTAAGCCAAAGTCTAGCGGCTTCCCATATCTGACAGGCTATCCCCGATTGTCGGTCGGTTCCTCTTTTTGCGGTTATTCTTTGGTTCGAATCAATGATACCCGCCTAAGACAGTGCCCACCATCTTTAGAAAGACGATGGGCACTGTCTTTATATCGAAAACTCAGCTATGAGGAGAGACGGACAGGTTTGGAGCGAATCGGGTTACGACGTCAGCCACATCATGGACGGTTTGTATGGAGAATCCCTTCGCATTAAGTATGTCGCCATTGAAAACGGACTTCGGTCGATAAACGTTTCTCTCGCCGTAAGACAGTCCGACATCTCGGACAAGCCCGAGACAATACCTCATGTCACCCATTCCGAGAAGGAAGACACCTGATGTTATCTCATACACGAGATGCGTGTTTTTCGGATTGATGGCCTCCAGCAGCACCTCTGCCTTCAGGTCGGCGAAATGGTGGTTGTCGGTGAATCCCAGCCTCTTCGCATCCAGATGACGCTTTTGAAGTAGTAGCTCATAGAACACCCCAGGGGAGACCGGTCTCGAATCGTTCTTCGCTCTACGCAGATACAAGCCCGTCAGATGTGGATAACATTCACGATGCCAAGAGATCGCAAAACAGAAACCATCCTTACAGTAGATGGTCGTCTCACGTCCGACAAGATTAGCCTCATACCATTCGGCACCTTCTCTTGCCCTCGCCAAAAGCTGATTGCCGTTCACTAAGAGGCCTTTCGTAAAAAAAGGGGAAAGGCGATGACCAGTCGCCTTTCCCGTCAAATCCAAACCATTCGTTACTGTCGGCTACATGACAAAGCCTCTTGACGAGGATACGCAGTCACACATTCCAATGCTTCGGCCGACTGCTGGCCTACAACGCCCATTCACGTCCGCGCAGGTCAATGCACGGGGATGCGCTCACGGTAGCTGGCTCGGATTCTTTCCAGCCCATGGCCTGACCCGACCGGAAAGTCCAAGCATGGGCCAAAAGCTGTTACCTGCAATAATATCAACATGGTCGGACCGGGGCGTCTGACACCCCAGTCCATGGACCCGCCGACGTTCTCCCCGGAGGAGGCATGGCGGGGCAAAAGGGAATGCGACCGGCGCCGGAAAGCCTTGGAGGAGATCATCCGGCTGGGCGAAGGACTGGAATAAGCGACAGGGGCGGAACCATCATACCGATAGTCCCGCCCCTGTCCATTGTCCGCCAAGGCGGCGGTTCAGGGGGTTTGGTGAGAGAGAAGACAGCCACCGCCCCCGGCGGACGCCTTCATGCTATGCGCGCATCAGATGGCGCCATGCCCACATGGTCGCGCCCGGTGTGGCGACGGCGAGGAACGCCAGATAGAACGTGGTGGTCCAGCCCTGCGATTGGGCGGTGATGGTCGCCGCGAGCAATGCGAGGCAGATGACGGCGTAGATGGCTTTTCCGATGGTCTTCATGGCGGGCTCCTTTTTCTCCGTTGCCCTCGTCATGCGTCCCGGCGCGGCCGCACCGGCGTGCCGACGGCGCGTTCCAGGGTCCAGCCGCGGGAAAGCCTCACGTAGATGATGTTGGCCGGAATGCCGGTGCGCTCCGACCATCCGCGGACGGTCAGACGTTTTGTTACGGCCGCCATGGACGCATAAGAACGGACATGCTCCAATGGATCGTCCTTGCGCTCGGCCTGTACCTTTGCGCCAGAAAGCACTGGTTCGTCGGCCTACTTCTCGTCCTCATCTCCGGCCGTTGGCTGGCCGCCGCGGTCGGCGTCCTGCTGCTGGCTCTGGCGGCCGCCACCCTCATGTCCGCCTCCGACTCCACCCCATCGGACATTCGGATAGGGGAGCGGCCGATGGAGCCGCTCTCCGCGCCCCGCGGACCGGAGCCCGTGTCCTACGGCGTGGGCGACGCGGCATTCGCCGCCTGGCTCGCCGCTCCCAACGTCCACGGCAGGCCGGCCGCGGGACTGGAGGCCACCGCCGTCGCCGACGGCATGGACGGACACAACGTGGCCGCCGGGGTGGCGGGGGAGGACTCCGTGGCCCGCATGCTCGCCTCCATGGACATACGGGATGCGCACGTCTTCCTCTCCTGTCGGAACCCGGGGGACGCGACCGGCAGGGCCGACATCGACGTCGTGGTCGTGTCCGGCCGGACCGTCTGGCTTCTGGACGCCAAACACTACCGCCCGGCCTCCCCGGACGCGTACCTGGTCCCGACGCCCGGCCTCGATGCCATGCGCGGCGGCGGGGAGCTGCGGGCCTACGACTCCAACACGAACCTGAACGTGCCCGTCGGCTCGCTTGCGGGCGTCGCCCCGGTGAGGACCTACCACGCCAGCGGCAACATGGCCTGGGCGACCGACTCCGTCCGCTCCAGACTGCCCGCCGGCCTCGACGTGAGGCCCGTCGTCCTGCTGTCCCGCACCACGGGCGGCGTGTACGGCGTCATGCGCGGAACCATGTTCCCCGGAGCCGTTCCCGTCATGCAGGCCGACGCATGGGCCTCCACGTTCACGGACGCGCCCGCCGATCCGCGGGCCGTCGGATACTTCTGGAGGCTATTGAAATCGTGACCTGGAACAATGACATGCGGACGATATGCCGCGCCATGCTGGATGCGGCCGACAATGGGACCACGCACGCCGTGTACGTCTGCTGGACCGCCTACGGCGGATTCGCCGACGCGGACGCGCTGCTCGGCCTCGGCTCCGGCAGGTACATGGAGCTTCCACCCGACGAGCGCGAGCTCGCCCGCGAGAAGGTGACGGCGCTCGGCCGCGATTTGAAGACGGCCGCCGCCCGACATGGCGGGCCGGAGCCGACGGAGGCGCGGCTGACCCGCGTCCACGGCGTCGGCCTCGAGCTGGACGTCCGCACGGGCCGGCCGGAATGGGCGGCGGACCCCGACGGCATGCCCGCGGACCTGTTCCTGGAATGGAGGGCCGGCCTGAAGACGACCCGCGCGGCCCGATGGGCGCGGCGGCATGCCGTGGCCGACACGGACCCGCTCTGGAAATCGTTCAAGGAGACGGCGGACGTGCCGAAGTGGTTCGGACGGGACCTGTACGGGGAGCTGGACGCCGACACGCTGGCGCTGGCCGCCGCGTACGGCTGGGACGACCCGCGCGTCCACGCCCGCCTGCACGACGCCGTGCGGGCCGCGGCGGAAGAGAATTAGCCCATCCGCTCGCGCAGGATGCGGGCCTTGCGGTCCGCCGACCAGTCGGATTTGATACGGAACGGCGCGCCCTTGGCGACGCTCGCGCCGTCGATGCGCCAGGGCTCGCATTTGCCCGACTTATGGACGACGACGCCTTTGGCGTGGTCGTGGGCGATCCAGACGTCCATGCGTGATTCATGCACGCGCCCGCAGCGCAGGCCGTAGCGTCCATCGATGTCCTTCTTCAGTTCCTTGAGCCTCATGAGGTGGGACTATGCGCATAAAAGGCCACCGCCGGAACCCTTGGGCACTCCGGCGGCGGCTTCCTTTTCACGCGGGACCGGCGCGGGACGCCCGAAGGTGTCCGACATCGGGCTATGCGCGGCGGCGGATGAACAGGCGCTTGTAGATCCCGCGCCCGCCGATGGTCGGCTGGGCAATTCCTGATTCAGGGTTCCATAGGCCGTTTGAGAAGCCGCGGCCCTCGCTTTCCGAACAGCCGACGATGTTGAACTGTCCGGGATTGTATCTGTCCATGAACGTGATGGGCACGCCCGTGACGTCGTAGTGGTCCTCGGGGATGTCCTTGACACGGGACACCTCGATGGCGTCGTAATCGTCGTACTTCGGATACTTCGACGGGTCGTCGGCGTAGCGGCGGTAAAGGATGAGATCCTCATGGCGTTTTTTGATGTCCAGGTTGGTGTACCAGCGGCACAGGCCGTTGACCTGTTTGGTCGTTCCCTCGCCGGGGATGGTGAAGTCGGACGGCGAGGTGAAGCCCAGCCAGACCTTGTCGTCGCGTAGGAGCGGGAAGATCTCCTTGTAGGTGATGGCGTTCTTGTTGCCCAATATGACGAATTTCTTGCCATGTTCCACGAGCGTCGCCACATACTCGCGGAACAGGCTGAACGGCGGATTGGTCACAACGATGTCGGCCTCGTCGAGCAGTTCGAGGCACTCGCGGCTGCGGAAGTCGCCTGCACCGTAGGTTCCGTCGCCGTGCAGCTCCGTCAGCTCGTTCTCCTCGGAGTCGAGCAGGTTTCTGATGTCGTCCATATCCAACCCGCCATCGCCCGTGGTGTCGCGGAAGACGTTGACGACGGCCTTGTATGCCTTGCGGTGACGGCCGGTCGATTCGTCCCTGTCATCGTCGAACAGTGACGGCTGGTACCACTCGCCGCCGGCGATGGGGGAGCCCGAGTAGCAGGCGGCTGTCAGGCGCTTCAATCCCAGGTGGTTGAAGTTCAACGCGAAGTATTTGAAGAAGTTTGACTCGAACGGGTCGTCGCAGTTGCAGAGCACGACCTTGCCTTTGAAGTGGTCCTTGTAGTGGACCAATTCGTGCTCGATGTCGGTCATGCGCGTGTAGAATTCGTCGTTCTTGGCCTTTTTCGCGGCCGATAGTTGGCTGTCGCCCATGCCCGTGGCTTATGCGTCGCGTCTTGGGCGTACCAACGTCCTGCCGGGCAATAAACCATCGACCTTCGCGGCGAAGAGGCGCCACAGGGGCCAAAGAACGCCATATCCGCCCATCGCCCCGGAAGGCGGGCCGTGGAGTGCGAATATCCCGATTCGGGATATTCCGTCGATAGGGGGCTGATAGGGGTTTTTCGGCCGGAAAGACGTATGCACCGCCGTATGCACTTTTGAATCTGACGGGCGGAAAGCGCCTCAATGCCTACGGGCAGTAAGGCTAAAACCTGATTCCATCGTCATCCGTATGCGGCCGTATGCACCGTATGCACTTCCCTTAAAAGGAAAAAGGCCGAA
>ERZ827126.1093-NODE-1093-length-28340-cov-11.661800_pt1 | contig 28340 bp, 22 predicted proteins | sample MGYA00519780_ERZ827126 | MGnify/ENA primary metagenome ERZ827126 (study PRJEB31778, sample SAMEA3449262) | human gut metagenome | biome: human gut; feature: human-associated habitat; material: faeces | place: United Kingdom | collected 2010/2012 ...
CACAAACAAAAAAATCCAACGATTTCTAACGTGAAATCGTTGGATTTATGGTCCGCCTTATGTTTCCCCAGTCGAACCTTTCCGTCACCGTCTTTCCTTCTTATTTTCTTCTTACCCGTCCCCTCTTCCATTAACCCCTTCTCACCAGCGCATTGTACAGCATCACCAAAAACTGCACCGCGGACGGTGTGCCGGTCAGTGGGTAGCCTGCCAGCTGTTGCACATGTTCCGGGCTTGTGTTCCATGCGATCTGTGCGGCTCGACGAATCGTGCTCTGAATGACTGTCCAGTAGCAGTGATATTGTTCTGACAGTGGCTCATATACTTCCTTCTGTACAGCCTCCAGCCTGTCCTCCTGCTCATAGATCCGGGCCAGCGCATCCCGCAGAATGCGATAAGCTCTCATATTACGGGTGATTCCCAGCGGGCGCAAGATGTCAGCCACCCGGAGTGCAAAGTCTGTCGTTTCGGTCGTAGTCATTTTTTACACATCCTTCCACGCCCACTTTAGCCGAAAAATGTCGGGATGTGTCAATTGCGCCCTAATGTGTCGCAATATGTCGGAATAGGTCGCTTGCAAACAAAAACAGCCCCGGGAACCAGATGGTTCCCGGGGCTGTTGCTCTATGTAGGCGTACACCCTGCCGCCGCAGCGGCTAAGTTATGCATAGTTGCTTACAAAATGGAAGCACCTGCTGAGCTTAGTGCACGCCCTTCTTCAGCTGCTCCAGATAGCTGTCCGCCGCCAGCGCCTCTTTGGTAAAGGAGTTGTTCTCCCACCATGCCCAGATGGCCGCCGCCGAGGTCAGGCCCGCCGTCACCCACTGCTCCAGCTGTGCGCTGTCAATGGGCAGCAGCGGCTTGCCGCAGGCGCTGAGGATCTGGTTTGCCAGGGCCAGGCCCAGCACGGCGGTGCGTGCCACGGTGCCGGCGGAAATGTTGTTGTTCTTCGTGATGTGTGCGTTCATGTTCAGGTTCCTTTCTGCTCTTCCGAGCGCTGCTTTAAAATGTCCACGGCCTTTGTCAGCGCCGCCGGGATCGGCAGGCCCATCAATCCGGCATTCTCAACGATGGAAATGGTCTCGTTGCAGATAAAGCCGATGACCACGGCGTCCCGCACAAAGCTGGTTGCCATCACGGCGTCCAGCCGGCAGGCCACCAGCACGATCAGCAGGGTCTCTCCCTTGCGGATCAGTCCCTTCCAGCCCGCACGGCTCTCCAGCGCGCCGGTCCGGCTCTTGGGGCTGGCGTGGAATACGCCCGCCACGATCAGGCCGGTCACGTAGTCCACGGCCATAAAGAGGATCAGCGTCTGCAGCGCCGCATCCCAGCCGCCGTACAGGCTGGCAATGGCGGCCCCCAGCGCCCCCACGGCCATGCAAAAGGTGTCTTTCATGTCGTTTCCTCCTTTCGTCTCATTTTCGTTTTAATCGTCTCAAAGCGGTGTGCCGTGAGACGATCAGCCCACCCACCGGCTCTTGTTGGGCCGGGTGTCCACATGCACCCAGCCCTTGGCGCGGCCCGCCTTGACGGGGTAGCGGCCAACGCCGCCCCAGGCGGGCATCAGACTCTCGGCGTAGGCGGCCACGTCCTCGACGCTGACGCCCTGCACCTGGATGTCAGCCGCCCGGCCCAGCAGGTGCTGGCTGGATTTTGCACCACCCACAGCGGTGTTGTGGGTGGCCGTGCGGTAGCCGCTGGTGATGACCACCGCCTTGCCAAAGTGCTCCCGGATGGCCTGCAGCAGCACCGTGAGGGCCTCGTCCACCATGATGGCGTCGCTGCCGTCGCGGCACCGGAACTCCCGCACCTTAAAGGCCGGGGACAGCTGCTTGGCACCGTCCTTGGCGAGGCTGTACTGTTTGATTGCCATTTTGTCACGTCCTTTCTGTTTCGTCAGGTTCTTCTGTTTCTTCGTCCTGCTCGGTTACTGCGGAGATGCCGTTTGCGGCCAGCAGGGCTTCCACGGTGCTACGCAGACGGGCGGGCACCTCGTCCAGCGTCTTGATACCCTTGCGGATCAGGGCTGCATAAATTTTCGCCATCAATTTCCCTCCTTTTCTTCGTACAGCTCGCACAGGGCCACCTGAAGATCGGTGACACTGCTCTCCACGGCGGTCACCTGCGTCAGCAGGTCCGCGAGGGTGGGGTAGTGGTAGCCGTCAATCCAGAGTTTCAGAGGGAACACTGTTTTGGATAAACAAGCAACATGAAGGATGCCGTTTGTTTGGAATGTGATTGTAAAATCGTCGTTACAGTTATAAATTGTCGTGCCACCGCGTGCAATGTTTTTTTCAGTGCTATTACCGTAGCTGCTGAACTTGCCTTTGGTAATGCATATCTTATCAACATTGCCTGGAATCTGAACATCCCAAGTTTTGAATCTTTCAGGAGACTTCGCATAGGTGTTCCACACCAGCCGTGGCTCCGACTTTACCGCCACGGCGGCAGCGATCTTGTCATTGAGCGTTTTGGCGCTGAGGGTGCCGTCCGGGGCGATGTCCAGGTAGTCCCCTACCTTTACGCCGCCCAGGGCGTCCGCTGTGGCGGCAGGCAGCACGTACTCCTGGGCCAGCATCACGGTCTCGGTGCTGCCGTCGCCCTTGGTCACGGTCATTGTGTTGCCCTGCACGGTCAGCGCCTTGAGGTACACGCCGCTCCCCGCTTCCACCGCGCCCACGTCCTCCGCCGTCAGCGGGGTCTCCTTCCCGGTGCCGCCGTGTTCTGTACCCAGCACCCCGGTCATGGCCGGCAGGCTGGTGGTGTCCTGGGTGGTAAAGCTCTTTTCGCTGCCGTCGGCCATCGTCACGGTCAGGGTGCGGCCCTCCAGCCGGATGCTCTGCACCACCGCCGCACCGCTGGCCGGCATGGCTCCCACATCCTCAGCCGTCAGGTGCACCGCGCCTCCCTTGCCGTTGACGCTCACCACCTTCCCGGTCTCCGGTGCCGCCAGCTCTGCCCGGTGGGCTGCTGCCTCTGCCCTCGCCGCCGAATTTTCAGAGTTTTCAGCCCCTGCCGTTGCCGTCCGGGCCGCCGTCTCTGCCTGGCCCTTGGCATTCACCGCCCGGGTTGCTGCGGTGGCCGCCGTCTCGGCGTTGGCCTTTGCGCTGGCTGCGGCCTGCTGTGCCGTGTTGGAGTATTCCAGCACCCGGGCCACAAAGGTCTCGTACTGGGTGGGGCTGATTTCCACGTCTCCGTCGGTGTTCAGAGTGCTGTAGCACTCGTACTTGGTGGGCTTTGTCAGGGCCCGGTAACCGTCCGCACCCAGGGCCAGCAGCATCCACTGGCCGCCGGGGCTGGCCGTCAGGGTCTTGTCCACCGCCACGCTGTCTTCGTCGTCCAGCAGCACCGGTGCGGGCAGGGTGCCGTCCAGCCACTGCACATGCAGCGTCACGCTCAGGCCCTGCCATTCTGCCGGCAGCTCAAATTCCAGCTTTTCCACCCCGGCGCTGCTCTGGCCGCCCACCTTCAGCACCCGCACGTCCGGGGCAAACTCCGCCCCGGCAAAACTGCGCTTCAAGATCTTCACACGCATTCGCGTCTCCTCCTTTCGCCCTTCCAGTCTACCGCACTCCGCTGCACAAAAAACCTGCGGACTTTCTGCCAAAGCAAGAGCACCCCGGCAGCCATTTCCGGCCGCCGGGGTGCTCTTTCTTATCTCAGGTCTGCGTAGGGGTCATTTACCGTGGTGGTCTGCGCCTTTTCGGCGTTCTTCAGCCAGGCAGCAAAGGTTTTCTGCTCGTACAGGGCGTTCCCGTCCCCATCGGTCAGGGCCAGCAGCATCTCCTCCAGCTTCTGCCGGTCGTACTCACTGCCGGCCAGATATTCCGGCTTGCACACTTCCGTGATTTTGCTCTTCAGACTTGTCACACTCTTTCCGGCCCGCAGCAGCCGGTCAAGTTCTTCCTGCACATCCTGCGTCCGGCCGCTGTCCACGGCTGCCACCAGGTCATCTGTCACGCTGTCGTTGTCGCCCTTCAGGATCTTGTTGGCTGCTTCATTGATGGCACCGCCGCTTCCCTTGCCGTCTGTCCGGTCTCCAGTCACCATATCAATGATTTTTTCTCTTCTCTGTGCGTCCTCCTTCCCCTTTCCAACGCCTAGCAAGCTGTAAAGATCATTGATGATGTCGGCCGTCAGCTGCTGGCGCTGGCTGTCGTTGCTGTTCGCCTGGGCCTGGGCCGCCTGCTGCACCCGGTCGTCGTACTTTGCAAGGCGGATCTTCAGCTGCTTGTAGGCCTCTTCCTCCTTGCCCATCTTCTGCAGCTTCTCCATGGCCGCCTGCGCCTCGCCCGCGTCGCCGCTGGCATAGGCATCATACAGCCGGTCGTACTGTCCGGTGGCGCTGGCAGGCAGGCTGCTGAAGGTAAATTTCCCGCCGCTGGCCACGTTCTCCGCGTCCTGCACGTAGCCCTTGAAGGCTTCCAGGATCTTCCGCCCGTTGCCAAAGGGCACGCCGGCAATTTCCAGCCCGTCCTCCATCAGGGTCAGGGCGTACTTCTCCACCTTGCCGTGGTGGGCGGCCAGCTTTGCCTCGTCCATGTCTGCCGTGTCCTTACGCAGCTCGCTCACAAACTTGTCCACGTCCCCGGCCAGGTTGTTCACCACTGTAATGCTTGCCACGCTCAGCACGTCGTAGTTTTTTCCGTGCAAAGCGTTGTCCACCAGGTCGTATACTTCGCCTCCGTACAAAAAGTTTCCGGCCGCACTCTCGGTAAACAGTCCGGTAAACCGGTTCAGCAGGCTCTTCAGGGTCACGTCCCCGTTTTCGTCCTGCTCCCGGTCCCACCGGTGCAGCAAAAAGTCCGCGCCGATCTTCATCAGGGCAAACACGGCCGTCTGCGCCACCTGGCTTCCGGCCGCCTGCCGCAGCTGTTTGCCGGCCCGCTGCAGCTCCGCCTGGGTCTCTTCGGTCTGGCCCTGCTCATACCGTGCTTTCTGGGCGTTGTAATCCATCACGGCGTCAGCCAGGATGCCGTAGTTCTGGAACCGCTGGGTGGTAAACATGGTCAGCTGCTTCAGCACCTCGTTGGGATTTCTCTGGATGCCTGCCCGCTGCATCACGGTATAGTTGGGCTGGGTCTGCTCGATCACCTTCTGGTACATCCGGTTCACGGCCTGCCAGTAGTCCTCGCTGCCCTCCTGGGCGGCCCCTTCGGCAAATTCGCCCGGGTGGTTCTTCACATAGGCCTTGCTGCCCTCCCACAGCGCCGCCACCGTCACCTCGTCCACGCCGTTGATCCACCCGGTCAGGGCTTTCGGCAGCTTGTCCATAGCCTTTTCTGCCGGCGTGAGGCCTTTGCCAATGCTGGCCAGTTCGCCCCGCTGGCTGCCGCGCTTGCGCCACTCCAGCAGCACGTCCCCGTGTTCCGAGATCTCCGTCTCCAGCGCCGCCCGCTGCTTCGGGGAGAAGTTCTTTACAAAGGGCACCACCGACGCCATGGTGTCGCTGCCCAGCACGGCCGCCGCCGTGGGCAGACTGGCTGCCTGCGCAATGGCCACGCCCGGATTCAAAGTCAGGATCGCCCCGGCGTAGTTGCCCCGCAGCCGGTCGAGCACCTTGTTGGCCGTACTCGGTCGCCTGCGCTGCTTGGTCTGCAGGTCGGTCAGTAGGTCGTTGACGTACTCCACCGCGCTGCGGCCCCACTGCTCCTTGATGATGCCGTTCTTCAGGTTATACACGCCGTCTTTCGTTTCCACGTTGCTGTTCAGCACCTTCTGCACGTCCCGGATGGGCAGTGCCAGGCCCGCATAGGCCGCCGTGTCCCGGATGCTGCGCTGCACCACATTGCTGCACTCTTCCAGCAAAATGGGCTGCACCGCTTTCTTTACACGGTTCTTCAAAAAGCCCCGGCCCTCAATGGTGGCGTCAAGGTTCAGCCCCTCGATCTGGGTCGCCAGAGCGCTCTTGTCCACCGCAATGGGGTAGTAGTTTTTCACCCCCGCCCGGTTGTAGCCCAGCAGCTGCATGCTGGTCTCGTTGATCAGGTTTGTGGTGTACCGGTTGAACAGCTCCTGCATGTCCGCGATCCACGCCCGGTCGTAGTCGGTCAGGGCGTTTTCCACCGTCTGCAGCACCGTGTCCGCCATCGGGGTGCCGTCGGCATTCTGCAAGCCGCCCAGGTGCACGGTCTGGCCCTCCTGGTAGGCCCGCTCAATGTTTCCTTTTGTGTACTGTCCCATGTTCGGCACCGTCAGGCCGCCGTTCAGCAGGTGCTGGCGGCTGTCCGCATTCTGCAGATGCATGTACAGGCTGCACAGCATGGCGTGGTTCAGCGGCACGCTGTTGCCCTTGGTGTCGGTCAGGCCGATGTCCACCGTCTCGGCCCCCGGCCCGGCAAAGGCGTCCATCTCTTTCAGGTGGGTCTTGCCCGTCACGTCCGCAAAGAGTTTCTCGCCCTTGATGGTGATCTCGCTCTGCCGGCGCTGGCCGTCGTTCAGCATCCTTGCCAGCTTCTCCATCTGGCCGTTCTTTGCGTAGCCGCCCAGCATCCGGAACACCCGCTCACCGCCCAGCATGTCCAGCTGGTACTTGGTCAGCGTGTTCCGCAGCCCGTCAAACCGCCCGCCGGGGCGGTTGCCCTTGCTGGTTTTCACCTCGTAGGCAGCAGCGTCCGCAATGGCGCTCACTTCCTCAGCCTTTGCAAGGCTCAACGTCTTGTTTTCGGTGCGGATCACATGCAGCGTGCTGCTGGTAATGGCTTTCAGTAGCCGCAGCTGGTCCACTGTCATGGGCAGGCTGACACGGTTCTCCGTGTCCCGGATGCGCGCTTTCAGCCGGTCCTGCAATGCCCTTGCCTTCTCACTGTCCGGCAGAGCTTCCGCCTGGGCCAGCTGCTCGTGCAGCTTGTCCAGCCGGGCGTTCTTCGCAGCTGTCAGGTCCTCCCGCAGCGTCTGGATCAGTTCCGGCACCTTGCTCTGCTTCCAGTCCTCGGTCATGGCGTTGGGGGCTCCCTCGCTGCCCATGCTGGCCGTAATGCTGTCCTGCAGCCTCGTCAGCTGGTTCACAGCCTTGCTGTTCAGGGTCACCAGGTTCGCCAGCTTGGCCACCTCGGCCGCCTCCACGATCAGCCCCTTCTGCACATACTTGCCCTGCTGGGGCCGCAGCACCATCTGGTTCAGCTGGGCCGCGTTCGCCCGGATGCTCCGTTTCAGCTCGTCCGCCTTCCGGGCGTCCCGGGCCCGCTGCACCCGGTTCTCGGCTACTTTCTTCGCAATGGCAATGTCCTCGTCCCGCTGCTGGCGGGCCGTTTCAATGGCAATGGCATTCCGCTGGGCCTGCTTCTGCTGCCAGGCTTCCCGCCGGCGCTCGTTTTCGGCCTCCCACTCCATGATCTCGTTGTCCTGGATCATCAGCGAGCGCTCTGCCCGGTCGGCCCGGCGCTGCTCCTGCTTCACCTGATCGGCCAGATAGTCGTTTTCTTCCCGCATCTCGCCCATGCGTTCCTTGTACCACAGCTTTGCTGCGTCCAGATCTTCCTGCCGCTGGGCTTTCAGCCGCTGCTCCTGCTGCTTCAGCTTCCGGCGGAACTCCTCCCGCTGGTAGGTGATGTACTCATTCACGTCGCCCAGGTTGGTAAAGGTCTTTCCGTCGATCTTCACAGCGCTCCGGGTCTCGGTGCGCTGGTTGGCGGCCAGTCGGCGGGCAAACTCCTGCCGCTGCACTTTCTGGACACCCTGCATGCCCTTCTCCACCTCGGCGGCCCTTGCCTCGTCTCCGGCCGCCGCCTTGGCCATCTGTAGCGCCTGCTTCTGCATGCCCTCAAAAATAGCCTGGGCGTCGGTCATCTCGGGCACGTTCATAATGTCCTCGATCATCCGCCCGGCCAGCTCCACCCGGGCGTCCTCGTACTCGGCCTCGTCCGCAAAGCGGCTGCGCATCTCCGGCTTGATGCTGTCATGCAGATTCATCAGCACGTCCAGCCACTCGGTGCTCTCCATGCTCATGACACCCTCCACACCGGCCTGCTGGGCCGCCGCTTTCCACAGCGCCCGCGCACCGTCCTGGATGCCGCCCACGGCCCGGGTGTCGTTCACAATGCTCTCGTACTGCTCCGCCGGGTTTCCGTCCCGCACGCCGTCGGCCTGCCGCAGGGCCACACCGTGGCTGCGGGCCTCGGCCACCGCCGCGCTCCAGTTGCCGTACCGCTTCACCAGCTCCGCCTTGGCCTTGCCGGTCTTGTTCACGGTGTACTCCAGCCGGTGCAGCTCCGGGTATTCGTCCCACAGCTCACTGTTGCGGTAGGTCGCCCCGTCCAGCACCTCGCCCGCCAGCGTCTCGGCCAGCGCCTGGGCCTTTGTCATGTCCGCGCCGTCCGCTTTCAGGTAGTCCACCAGCACCCGGGCCTCGTTCGCCAGCTTCACCCGGTCGGCCCGGCTGGCGTTGGCTTTCGTCCACCGCGCCGCCAGCCCGTCCAGGCTGTCCTGGCTCACCTTCACACCCCTCGTCACCCCAAAGAACTGGCTCAGGGTGTCCAGTGCCGCCGCCGTGTTCGCAATATCCCGGCTCGCCTGCCGCTGGTCGTTCTTCTTTGCCTCCCGGCCGGCCTGCTCCGCCAGCTGGAAACGGAACTTTGCAAGGCTGCTTTCCTGCGCCAGCTCTCCGGTCTTGTAATACTCCCGGATCTCCCGCACCACCTTGTCCGCATCCACACGCCCGCTGTATTCCTTGCTGGCGGCAACCCTGCCGTCTGCTGTGGAGATGTCCAGCGTGAACTGCCTGCGCTCGCCGCCCAGCTGCTCGGCCATTTTCCGGATCTGTTCCAGCTGCTGCGCCGTGGGGGCCGTGTCCGCCGAAATGTCCACGCCCGGCGCTTCCGCCATCACACGCACATTGCCGTCCAGCAAAAACTCATTCAGCGCTTCCGTGCCGTTCTTCACTTCCGCCGGGCCGAACACCTCCAGAATTTCCCGGTGGTCGGTGTCCCGGCTGCGGTCATTCTGGGCAAAATCCAGCATCTGGCCGTCCGGCAGAATGTACCCTGCCCGCCGGAATTCTTCCGTCACGCCGAACTGCTCCTTCGCCAACATCCGCCGGTACTCCGCATTGCCGCCGTACGCTTTGGCTCTGGCATTGTAGGCGTTCTGTGCATCCTTGGCCTGGGCGTCCTTCCGCTGCTGCAGACGCTCATTGGCTGCTTTCATCTGCTCCGTCAGGGCGCTGTCCCGCTCTTCCAGCGCGGCCAGGCGGCTGTTGTACTCCTTGCGCTTTGCAAGGTAGTCCTGGTATTCTGCGCTGTCCCGGTAGGCCTTGCCCTCTGCGGAAAAAACGCCCAGCGCCTTTTTCTTTGCCTCGATCCGCTGCACTTCGGCACTGTTCAGCCATGCACTGCGTTCTTCCTTCAGGGCACTGCGCTGCTTGGTCAGCTGCTGCTGTTCGGTGCGCAGCTTTGCCAGCTCATCCTGCTCCGCCAGCTGATAGCGCACATTTTTCTGCACAGCTGCATTGTTTTCCTTGCTTTTGGCAGAGGTTTGTGCTATAGTAGTGTCAGAAGATACTTCCTGAGCATCCGCAAGGGTGCTCCGCACAGCTTTCGGGAGCTGTGTGGGAGTATCTTCTTTTTTTGTCATATTTCCCTCAGTGTCAAACGTCACATAGCTTCCATCTGTCCAGCATACCTCATGAACATAGAAATTCTTCATGCCATTCTGCCGGGTGTATTCTCTTACAATCACGCCTTCATACAGCTTTGTTCCGTCAATTTCGACGGGCGCTGCAAAGACATAAGTATCATACCCTCGTCCCTGCCAGTTTTGCTCATACCCGATTTGCTTTCCTTTTTGAATTACTTCGGGGACTGCAGCAACCGCAACCTGTTTTGCTTTGCTGTTCCCATGCTGCACCGTTGCACGTGCACCGCTCTTTGTCAACTCCACCGTTCCGAAGTTTTCACGAATCACTTTGTTTCCTATAGAATCAAAGAATTCTTCAACATTGGAAATGTTTTCGTTTCGCGTTTTTCCGAAAGACACCTCTGTTCCTTCGATTGTCGCCACCGGTTTCATTTCTTCCAATTCGTTCAGATGGCCGTTCATCTGCTCCACCAGAGAATCTTTTCCCTCGTGCAGCTGGAACCGCACCCCCTGCGCCGCACCCTCACTCTTGAGGGCTGCGGCGTTTTCTTTTGCCGCCCGCAGGTTGTCCATGGCCTTTTCCGCATGGACAAAATAGGCGTCCTGCAGGGCCCGTTTTTCCGCCTCGGCCAAACGCTGGGCTTTCAGGGCCGCCCGGTTCTCCGGGTCAAGGGTCAGCGCTTCCTTTGCCCGGCTGATGATGCCGTTCAGCATCTCCTTCACGGCGGTCATCACCTTGTGGATGGTGCCTGCCTTGCCGGCGTTCTTCTCCGCCTGCGCCCGCTGGAATTCGGCCCACCGGGTCACGCTCTCGGCACTGTCAAAAATGCCGCGCCAGCTGTCCGCCACCAGTTCCTCGGCGGCCTGCTCGTAGGTCAGGCCCTGGGCGGCATAGTCCTTCACCTTGTCCCGGATCAGCTCGTCCACGTTCTCAAAGCCCTCGCTCTTCGCCAGGTACTCCAGCGCCGTGTTCTGCACCGCCTTGGCACCCTCGGCATCCAGAGCGTTGTACCAGTGGTAGTCCTCGTGCAGCACCGTGCCAAACACGTCTCCGTTCCGGTCGCCAAAAAAGATGCGGCCCGTCTCGGTGTCCACATAGGCTTTCACCCGCTCGCTGGGGCTTCCGTCCGGGCCCAGCAGCACGCTCTTCAAAATGGCGTCCGTGCCGGTTCCCGCCGCGTTCAGTCGGATCACCTGGGTGGCCACATCGTCTGCCGCGCGGTCGCTGCCCTTCCAGATCACCCGACCCTCGCCTTTGGTGCTCTGGTCGGTCAGGGCACCGCCCAGGGCCCCGCGCTCCACCGTGCCAGCTTCCACTTCGCCCTGCCCCTGCAAAAAGGCCGCCCGCAGTGCCTGCTCTCCGCCGGGCTGCTGCAGTACATAGTTCGTGTTCGGGGCAAGATTGTTCATGCCGCCCGCCAGTTCCAGCGCCTTGTCAAAGGTTTTCACCCCGTCCATCTGGCCCATGCGGTACATGCTGCTTGCTGCCGCCGTGTAGCGTTCCAGGTCTGCAATGCTGTCCGGCACCATCCGGCTGATGGTTTCCGCCGCGCCCTTGCTCACCTTCCAGTCCGTCAGGGTCCGCTGCACGGCCCGCTGCTTCTCAGTCAGGGTCTGCTGGCGCAGCCCCACCGTCCGCCGCAGGCCGTCCGCTTCCGCCGGGCTCTGCTGCCGGGCCGGCGCTTCCTGCTGTATTTCAGCCCGGCTTTCTGCCTGCGCCTGCTGATGCAGCTGTTCCGGGTCAAACAGCATGGTCCTGGGGTTTTCCGGGTCTACCGTCCGCACTGCTTCCGTGCCGTCTGCAAAGCGCACCGTCATGGTGTCGTTGCTCATACTTACGCTGTAGCCCTGCCCGTTTTCCACGGTTTTCCCGGCCTTTTCCACGGCACCCTGGCCCGGATCAGCGGCAGGGTTCTCTGCCCGCGCCGCATTGTTCCCGACATTTGTGTCGGGAACTTCCGCTGCCTGCTGCTGTGTCTGCTGGGCAAGCGTGCGCAGGGCTTTCCGGGTCTCGCTGGCCGTGGCGGGCAGTTCCATGCCGTACTCCTCCGCAAAGGCCGCCCGGTTTGCTTCGTTGGCCGCGTTCGGGGTAAACAGATTGATGGTCTTGCCCGTCAGGTTGTCCGCCTGCAGGGCGGCCGCCAGCTGCTGCACCGCCGGGTTCTCGCTGCGCACCGCCGAGGCCGCATCCTTCTGGGCAGTTGTTTCCGCAGCATCTGCATTGTCCGTCTGCTGCACGGCGGCGGCCTGGTCTGCCTGCTGCCGTGCAGCTTCTCCCGGCTCCATGGCCCGCGCTTCCAGCGCCCGCTGCGCCGCTGCGGCATCCGCCGCCCGGCTCTCGGTGTCCGCCTGCACCGGGGCAGCCGTTTCGGTTCCGGCCCGGGCGTCCAGCGTCCGGCTCATGGCACCCAGCCCCGTGCCCACGGCACCGCCCAGGGCGCCGGAGGCACCACCCGTCAGGCTGCTCTGCAGCGCCTGCAAAAAGGTGTCGCTCTGCAGCAGCTCGTCGGCGGCCTGCTGGTCGCCGCCCAGCGTGGCATCAATGATCTTGTCCGCATAGGTCTCCACAAAGGCCTGTACCGCATTGTCCACGCCGCCGGAGATCGTGTTGGCGGCCAGCTGGCTGTTGCCCAGCCCGCTCACCAGCTTCGAGCTGCGCACAAGATCGGCCAGCTTTCCGGCCACCGTGTCCCGGGCATAGTCCACGCCCATGCTGCGGGCCATGTCCGCCACGCCCACGCTGTTGATGGCCCAGCCTGCGCCAAACTTTGCAAGGCCCACGCCCACAGCCTGGCCGACGCTGGTGCCCTTCTCCACGTCCTGGCCCATGCTCTCGGCCGCGCCCTGGGCGCTCAGCACCGGCAGCACCAGGTAGGGGCTCACGCCCGCAACAGCCAGGTTCTCCGCCGCGCTGGTGGCAACGCCCATGGCTGTTTTGGCCGCCGGGCTCATGCCCGCCTGGGCCGCTTCCGTGCGCTGCTGGCCGTAGTGGTACAGCTGGTAGCCAAGGCTCGTGTCTTTATCCAGCGCCGTTTTCTGCACCGTCCCGGCAATGCGGCTGCGCATTTCGTCGATCTCGCTCTGGCTGTAGCCCATGCCGCGCAGATCCTCGTCGGTGTACTGGGGGTTATAGTCCATGTCCACCGCCGTGATCCGGTCTTTCAGTTCCTTGCCACGGGCATCGCCTTCCAGTTCCTTGTCCAGCGCCGCCTCGTTTTTCTGGGTAGCCCGGATGTCCTTCACGCCCTGGGTGGTCATCTCGCCCGCCATGGGCACCGCCGACGCCACCGTGGCTGCAATGCCCTTCGTGGTGTCCGCCGTGCGGCGCACCGCCCGGTCGGTCACCGGCAAGGCATCATATTCCCGGATGTATGCCCGGGCCTCGTTGATCTCCTGGGCCGTGTACCCCATCTTCAAAAGGTCTCCGGGGCTGTACCGTTGCTTTGTACCGGTCACCTGCACGGCCTGCTCCGGGGCAACGCCCTTGTCCTCCTGAGTGGTGTACTCCTTCTGCCGCAGCAGGTCCACCACCTCCCGGTGCCGGGGGCTTTCGTCCATCCACTGGTTCAGCTCGTCAAAGCGGTCGGTCTGCCGGTCCTTGGCAAGGGCGTTTCCCACCTTCTGCGCCGCCTTGGCGTAGCTGCCGTAGGTGCCCTGCGCAATGGCCCGCTGTTTCGGGGCGTTGTCGCTGCCAACATAGTTCCAGTCCGGTTCGTAGTCCTCCTGCCGGTCCGTGGCCACCGGGCTGCCCGTGTCGCTGGTCATGTCTGCCAGCACCTGCTTGCCCAGCGTGTCCGCGCTTACTGTTCCCAGCACCTGCCGGGTGCCGCCCGTCCAAGCCGGGGTGCTTGGCGTCGTCTGCAGGCGGCTGGTGCTGGCGGGGGCAGCCGTCATCTGGCTACGGATCTGCGCCACCTGGGCCACGCTCAGGCCCGTGCCGGTGTTTTTCGTGTTCGTAGCAGCCGCCGGGGTGGTCTTTGCAGTCTGGGTCGTCGTCTTCTTCTGGGCTGCGGTTTTTGCGGCGTCATTCGCTTTAATCTGCTCCCGCATCTGGCGCACCTGTTCTACACTCAGGCTCATGTTGCTCCTCCTTTACCATCCCATAGTCTGCGACACCTGACTGATGGTGCTGTCGCTGTAATTTTTCCGGATCAGATACTCGGTGATCTGGGCCATGTCATAGCCATTGTTTGCCATCTGCTGTGCTTCTCGCAGCGCCGTATTGTAATTGCCGCCTTTCGGGCTGGCCATGCTCACCGACGCCCCCGCCACGCCGTCCACCGTGCCGCTGGTGCTCCACGGCGTTTTGGTGGTCGCTGCCGGCAGCTTGCTGGTCGTGGTTCCCGCCTTTCCCGCTCCGGTTCCTCCCGCCGCGCTCTGGGTACTGGCCTTGGTGCCGGTGTCTGCCTTGATCCATCCCGCATTGGTCAGGGTCCGCTTGTAAAAGTCGTACAGGGGCTCGGTGCCCTTCATGCTGGAAAATTTGTTTGCCATCTGCTGCAGCTGGCTGGTCGTGTAGCCGCCGCTCTTGCTTCCCGAGCTGCTCCCACCGCTTCTCGTGCTTCCGGTGCCCGTGGTCTTGTACCGCTGCTGCAGTCCCAGCAGCGCCTGCTGGTATGCAAGGTTCGAGCTGTTCAGCCGCCCGGCAATGGTGCCGTAGCTGTCCGTGCTGTCCCCGCTCAGTCCTGCCATCTGCAGGTAATTCTTTGCTGCCGTGTCGTTGCCGCTGCCCGCCAGGCTTGCGCCCTGCAGCAGGGCCGCCATCTTGTCCTTCTGGGTATCGCTCATGCCCTCCCAGGCGTCCAGCATCGTGCTGTCCAGTCCGTACTTGGTCAGGGTCTGGGCTGCCAGGTCATCAAAGCCCGCCTGCTTAAAGGCCTGCGCCTGTTCCATGGCGCTGATCTGGTCGCTCAGCTGGGTGCGCTGCAGGCTGTCCGCATACTGCTGCTTCTGTAGTTCAAACTCCTTGTCCCACTGGTAATAGCCCTGGTAGGCATCGTACCCGGTCTTCACCGCGTTGCCCACGCCCTTCACAACGTTCCACACATTGTTCCAGAAGTCGCTGTTCTCCTGCCGTGCCGTGTCCACCCGGCCGCTCAGGTAGTCCCGCCAGTTCTGGGCATTGCTCACGCTGCCGTCATACTCGCTGCGTTCCAGGCTCTGCTGGCCCAGCAGGTCGTCCAGCACGCTGGTGGTGTCACTCATCTTCTGCTTCCAGTTCTGCAAAGCGTCCGCCCGCAGGCTGCTCAGGCTGTTGTCCACGCCTGCGATCTGCTCCCCTGCCGCCTGGTTCGCCGCGGTCTTGGCCCAGTCCGCACCGTACCCGCCCGCCAGGGCATTGGCCGTGCCGGCAGCGGCCGCCGCGCCGTTCTGGGCGTTGGCCACGCTGTTTGCCCGGTACTGCTGGTAGGCGGCATTCAGGGCGTCCGTGTCCACGCCGGTGCTGCCGGTCAGGCTGGCATCCGCCAGCTGCACCAGCTTCTGGTTGATGCTGTCCGTGTAGTTGTTCTGGTAGGCCCCCGGCATAGCCTGTTCGGCCTGGGCCAGCTTCTTCTTTGCCGTGTTCAGTCTCGCAATGGTTCCCATGGTGTCCCCTCCTTACACAAAAAAGAACGGTAAGATCTGCGCCGCCAGTTGCACCGCGCTCAGGATGCCGTTCAGCCACCGGCTGGTGCGCTGGCTGCTCTCGCTGCTGGCCTTGTCGTACTCGTTCTGGCGGTACTGCAGCCCGTCCATCCAGTTGGCCATGTCCTTCTGGTAGTTCTGGTAGTCCTGCTGTTCGGCGTTCTGCAGTCCGCTCAGCCGGCTCTCCAGCCCGGTGCGCTTGGCCGTGTACTCGCTGCGGCTCTGGTCCTGCAGGCTGTTCAGCACGTTGTCCAGGTTGTTCATGGTGGTCGTGTAGGCGTTCTGGCCCGCCTGGGTGCCGTAGCTGGAGCTGTAGCCTCCGGTCTGGGCCGCCGCGTTGGCCTGGGCGTTCTGGTTCGCCAGCTTGGCCGAGCGGGTGTACTGGCTCTTGTACTGCTGGTAGGCCGTGTCGGCGTCCGGGTCGTAGTCAAATTCTTTCATGCCGTCCAGCTGGCCCATCACGTCCTTGATCTTCGGCTGGTACTGGCTCACATAGTCCGCCGGGCGGGTTTTTTCGTAGTTCTCCAGCTCCGTCCGGGCATTGCTCAGTCTGCTCATTCCGTCTCCCCCTTACGGTTCAAAAAATTCTCGCTCATGTTCTCGCTGTCCAGGTTGGTCAGCACGTAGCCCAGCTGTTCCTGCAGCTGGTACAGGTAGTTGCGCAGGGCCCGGGCGTCCTCCGGGTCCATGCTGCTGCCAAAGCTGGGCAGGCTGATGCCGTTCAGCCCCGCTAAACTCGCCATCGTTCTTCCTCACTTTCTCGGCCCGGCCCCGGTCACCCGGCCGCCGGTGGTGCCCGCCAATGTAAAGGCCATGCTCCGCAGCGCGATCTGCCCCGTGCCGCTCAGCTTCAGCCGCAGGGTGTCGTGTCGGCGCGGCTCAAAGGGCAGGTTCAGCCGGTCGTGGTCTCCCGTGGCCGCTGCCGTGCGCAGGGTCTCCCAGGGTCCGCCGTCGTAGCTCGCCGCCAGCGTCACCACACTGTGGGTCTGGGCGTCCAGCCGCAGGGTGATCCGGCTGATGTATTTGTCATCCGTCTCGGTCAGTCCAATGTCTCCGCTCACCGCTTCAAACTGCAGCGCCGCCTCGGCTTCCCCTTCTGTTTCCCGGTCGGGGTCTGCCGCCCACAGGGCCCGGCCGTCCCACAGGTACAGCTGCCGGCCGGTGCTGGCCATCTCGTAACCCACGGCGCTCTCCTCGTGCCACAGGCCCCGCTCCGTGTCGTACACCAGCAGCCGCCCGGCGCTGTCCCCCTGGCGGCGCAGGTACAGGTAATACCGCGCGTCCAGGCTTCCGGCCGTGCACCACGCGGCTCCCGTCAGCTTCCCGGTGTCCAGCGCGCCGGACACCTTGCTGGGCAGGCTGCCGTCCCATGCCATCACCCCGCCGGGCGAAAGGTAATACAGCGTCTCGTTCAGCACGCACAGGCTGTGGGCGGCGTTGGCTGCCACGCCCCGGCACCGCACGCTGGAAAGCTGGTAGTCGCTGGGTTTGGAGCCGTACAGCTTGTGGATGCAGTTCTCTTTGAAGAACAGCACATACCCCATGCAGCTGGCCGCGCCGGTAAAAGTGCCGTCGCTGCCCACGCTCACGGCGTAGCTGTCCGCTGCAATGCCCCGGTAGCTGTACCAGTTGGTGGGGTCGCCCAGGCGGCAGGCGTAAATGGTGTTCTCCTTCTTGCTGCAGCCCCATACCCGGTTGCCCTGCTCCGTCACAAAGTCCAGCTCCGGCACCCGCCGCTCCAGCGTGATGCTCACGGCCAGACCCTCGTTCTCGGTGCGCACCCCGTCCAGGCTGCGCCAGCTGGTGCCCGTGGCCGTCACCGTCCAGCTGCCATAGTACCGGCTGCTGTCCTGGGCCGGGGTCAGGCTGGCCACAAGGTCGTCCCCCTCCAGCGCCTGCACCACGATCTCCCCGTTCAGGTCTGCCGCCAGCGCGTCGCACACCGCCTGCGGCATGCCGGTCAGGGTTACCGTGTCGCCCTCCTTCAGCAGGCTCCCGATCCCCGGGCAGGTCATGCGCACTGTGTTCACCAGCACCTGCACCCACTTGCCGCTCTTGGCGCTCCACTTTTCCAGCACGCTCTCATAGTCGTACAGGTTCCCGGCGGCGCCCTTCAAAAACAGCTGCCCGTCCTCCGGGCTCTCCGGCTCCGTGTCGCCTGCACCGGCCACCTCGTACATCTTGCCCTCCGTGTCGCAGGGGCACACGGTCATCTTCCGGTCGCCCAGCTCCCACTTCGCCCCCAGCGGCTCCAGCTGGCCGGTCTCGGTGTCAAAGGCCAGCCTGTCCGGCCAGATCAGCACCTTGCTGCCCATGCCGGCCAGCGCCTTGCGGTCGTCCGTCAGCACATTCTCCAGCGTCACCGCCGCCGTGCGGCCGGTCTGCCCGTCCGGGGCATATTCCAGCCCCGTGCCCCGGCAGATCAGCAGCCCGTTCAGGTGGTACATGCCGTTTACTTTTTCCACATCCCGCACCTTCTTGCGCAGGGCCCGGGTCTGCAGCGCCGGAAATCCCCGGCCGGAGAAATTCAGCGCCGCCGAGAGCTCCGCCTCGCTGCAGCTGTACGTCTCGTTGATGCCCCCAAAGGCCCGCAGCAGCTGGCGGCTGCCGGTCAGCTGGTTCAGGTTCGTCCCGTCGATCATCTCTCAATACCTCCACTGCACCCCGCCCGCCGGGGGGTATTTCTGCCGCATCCAGGCTGCAAACTCCTGGCAGTAGTCACTGTACATCTGCAGCTCGTTCACCGCCCGGGCCGTCTCGCCCAGGGCCAGGTCCATCTGGGCGCACAGCCAGTGCTGGTACAGTGCGCTGAAGGCATCCGGTGCCAGCAGCTGGGTGTCATACTCCAGCCCGTCCCCGGCCATGTCCGCCCCCACCGCGTCAAAGTCACCGCAGGCCGAGCGGTTCACCACCGTCTGCCGCAGCCGCGCGTCGCACTGGCGCAGCCACATCTGCTTCATCTCGTCCCTAAAGTCGTTGTTCGGCCGCATCTGGTCGGCCAGTTCCAAAGCCTTTCCTGCCGTCATCGGCTTTCCTCCTTAGCAAAAACACCCGGCACAGCAAGTGCCTGCCGTACCGGGTGTATTCTTCTTTGATTCGTGGCTCCCCTTTCGGGGGAGCTCCGGCATCCGCGCCGCCATTGGCGGACGGGACCGGTGAGAGGGTTACAGCTTCTGCAGTGCCGGCACGTTCTGCGCCGCCGCCTGGGCCGCCTCGATCTTCGCGTTGGCCGCATTGTCCATCTCTTCACTGTGGCGCAGCACTTCGGCCACTGCCGCAGGCACCTCCACGTCCACACCACGCTGGATCAGGTACGCCTCGCCGTTCACACTCACAAAGCGGGCGCTGGAGTAGCGGCCGTTGTCCTTGAACAGGTGGATCACCTCGGTGGCGGGCTTCTCCGCCTGCACGTCCTTGGTGTCCTGGGTGGCTGCTTCTGCAGCCTGCTGGGCGGTTTCTTTCTTCACTGCCATTTTGTGTTCATCCTCCGTTCCTCAGTTTGCCTTCGCCTTGGCGCTGTAGCGGGCGCTGCAGCTCTCAATGCGCACCATATACTGCTCGCTCAGACGCTCGGCGGTCTTCACGGCCTTCCAGCCCACAGAGGCGCGCTGGTTCAGCGGGTCGTCGCCGTAGCCCAGCTGCTTCACAATGTGCTGCAGGCCGCCGCCTTCCAGCTCGGTGGTGGCGTAGGCGTGGGCACCCAGCACCAGGGTTCCAAACACCGCAAGGCCCGAGGGGCAGCCGGTGCCGGTCCAGATCTTGGCCTCGCTGGTCTCCACAAACCGCACGTTGTTGATCTTGCCGATCTCGCCCTCAAAGATCTCCTCAGGGCTGGCGTACTTGTGGGCCTCCACCCAGTTGGGGTCCTTCTTGATGTCGTAGGCCGCATAGGGGTGGATGATGGCCACATAGCTGCCGCCAGCAGAGCCGATGGGGTCTGCGTTCTGCACCTTCAGCTGGGCCACCGCCTGGTCGATCAGGTCCACCGTCAGCTGAGCGGTGGCGTCCAGGCCTGCACGGCTGGTCACCGGGGTCTCTGCACCGCCTGTGCCGATCTTGGGGGCGTAGATCACGTTGGTGCCGCACAGGATGTCCCGGACAATAGTGTCCATGGTGCGGCCGGACTGGCTGGCCAGTACGCTGGTGGCCTGCACCACGTTGTTGTCAATGGTGGTCATCTGCACCATATCGGTCAGGGGCACCCAGCCGCCGTACTGGTGCACCTCAGCGGTCACCGTGGTCACGGTCAGGGCCTGGCCTTCCGGGGTCACGCCCTTGGTCAGGGGCGTGGTGGCCTTGGGCAGCGCGTCATACTTGCGGAACTCGATGGTCTTGCCGTTGTTGGCCGGGATCGGGTAGCTGTCGCCGAACTGGTCATGCACCAGCGCCGGCAGTGCTTGGTCGATGAGGCGGCGCTCGTAAAAGGTCTTCATCTCGGCGCTCATGCCGGAGCTGCCGGTGGTGTTCTGCAGCTGCTCGTGCGCATCCGCAAACAGCTGCAGGTTCATCTTCTTCCATTTCATGGTTTGGTCCTCCTTCAAAGGTTTATGTTCTCACACCCTCGTGTGGGAAGTCTTACAGTGTGATCTTCTCGCCCCGGCGTGCCCTGCGTTCCAGGTCCTCCAGCTGGCGGCGGCTCATGCTGGCCACGTCCACATGGGTGGTCACCGCGCCGCCGGGCCGGGTGCCGTTCTCGCCGGGTCTGCTGGCCCTCTGCTGGATGCGCGCCGCCACGCCCTGCTCCACCTTCTGGGCGGTCTGGGCCGTGGCCTGCTGCATGATGTGGTCAAAGTAGGCGGCCCGGTAAGCGTCCGGCAGACTCACGCCCCGGCGCATCAGGTCGGCCACCTGCTCGTTGGCCAGCACCTCCTGCAGCTCAAAATCCGGGTACTGGGTCTTCAGCTGGGCGGCCTGGGCCTCCCACTGTGCCTGGATCTGGCTCACCCGCTGCTGGCGGGTCGCTTCCTGCTGCATGGCCTGCAGCTGCGCGTTGCGGGTGTTGCTGCGCTTCAGGTCGCTCTCCATCTTGTCCAGCTCCCGGGCCGTTTTCACGCTCACACCCCGCTGCTGGGCCAGGTCCTCGTAATATTTCTCGTCCTTCACGCGGCCGTTCTCCACCGCCTCGATCAGGCCGTCCATGTCATCGGTGTCCACGCCGTAGGCATTGGCCAGTGCCTGGGTCAGCCGCGCCACCTGCGGATTCTGCCGGATGTTCTCCGTGGCCTTATCAATGGCCCGCTGCATCATCTCCTGGAACACGTCGCTGTATTCGCCCTGCACCATCTCGCCAAAGGCTCTCCGGCGCTCCTCCGGGGTCTTTTCGGCCTTGGGCTCCTTGGCAGGTTCCTGGTGCTTCTCCGCTTCCGCCGTGTCACTCTCACTGCCAGAGGCCCCCTCCTTGAGGGGGCTGCCGCCCGCAGGCGGCTGGGGGAGTTTCTCCCCGCCTGCCGCCTTCCCCTTCAGCGCCCCGCTGCGCCGTGCCAGCCGCTCCTGTGCCGGCCGCAAGGCAGGCTCCTGCACCGCCGGGGCAGCAGCTTCCGCCGCACCACCCTCTGCAGCGCCTGCTCCGCCGTCTCCGCCGTCAGCAAAATACTGCAGATTCATCTTGCCGCTCACCATGTCTGCCAGCTCGTCGGAGTCCGGTGCTTTCCCGTCCGCAAACTGCAGGTGTACGGTCAGCTCCACATTCTCCGGGTAGCTCTCGGCCAGGGCGTCGATGCCGTCCTGCACCAGCTGCACCCAGGCTTCCACCATGTCCTGCGTCTGGGCGGTGGGGGTGGCCTCCACCTTCATCCAGCCGTCGCCGTGGGCCACAACGCCCACAGCCAGTAAGCCCGCCCGGGCAGCTTCCACCACCTCGTTGGCCAGCGTCTGCAGCAGCACACTTACCGCCGCACACACAATGTCCTGCCCGTACTCGCCCGCACCGGCGTGGCCCTCGGCCTTTACCTCGTAGCCGGTCACACCGCTGGTCCACACCGTTCTTGCAACTGTCGCTCTGATCATGCCGTTTTCTCCTTTACTCTTTGTTCGGGTTGTTCGCATCCATGGCCCGCTTGGCCGCCTGTGTCGAGAGACTGTTGTTCCCTTCGCCCACCGCAGCGCCCAGGCTGTTGGTGGTGCTGCGGGTCACATTGCTGCTGCCGCTGCCGCCACCCGTGCTGCCCGCCGCCTGCGCAGCCGCTCCTGCCGCCTCGCTCACGTTGGTGCCGTTCTGCTGGTCGATGATGGCCGCCATTTTCTGCATCTGCTGCGCCATCTGCTGGAGCTGCTGGTACAGCGTGCCGTTCTCGCTCACCCGCTGGCGCACCTTCTCAATGCCTTCAAAGTCCATCATGTCCAGCGCCGCCAGGGCCGCGTCGGCGTTGGCCGGCGCAAAGAAGCCCATCTGGTAGCACTCTTTCGCCGTCTCGTTCTGAGAAAGGCGGCTGAAGGTGCTCTTCTTGGCCGCACTCACCGTGATGTCAAACACTGGCTCATGGTCGCCCAGCTGCACCCCGCCGATCTCGCCGCCCGGCACGGCCCGCAGCTGCGCCGCGCTGAAGGGGGTGTACTCGGTCTGCCCCGTCTCTCCGGTAACGCGGAACACCCGCTGCTCGTCGTAGAACTGGCGCATCAGCTCAATGATCAGGTAACACTCCTTCGCAAAGGAGCGGTACGCGCTTTTCAGCATGTCCCGGCTCAGCTTGCTGCCCGCTTCCTGCAGGGCCGCAATGGCGCTGGCCGCGGTCAGGCCGCTGGTAGTGCCGCCCTGGCTCACGTCCCGGTTGCCGCTGACCTCCTTCAGCTCGTTCACCCGGTCGTCCCGGTAGGTGATGCAGTTGCCGCTCAGCACGCTGGTCTGCAGCGGCATAAAGGTGTCGCTGTTCAGCCGCCCCACCACATGCACGATGTCCCGGCTGAAGTCCGCCAGTTCTTCCTCGCTCACCCCGGCCGAGTCGCTCACCACAAAGCGCAGTTTGCTTGCCAGTTTCACGTTCTCGTCCATGGCGTGGTTCATCTCGTCAATGGCGGTCTGGGTGTCCTTCATCACGTCGATGTACCCAAAGCCCGCCGGGCTGTCCTCTTCCATGAACAACGGGTCAAACACAAAGGGGTATTTCCCGTGGTCGTAAAAGCCCCGCTCGGCCAGGGCCGGGTCGTTCTCGCTGGCGTACAGCACCACGCCGTTGCAGTACTTGCAGTAGTGCAGCACCGGCGCGCCCTGCGGCCGGGCCTTTTTGTAGTACCAGTCCACCACCACACTCTTGCCGGTGGTGTCCAGCTGATCGTCGTGGATGTACTCGGCCACGTCCAGGCTCTTTCCGGTGTGGCCTTCCAGCTGGGGGTATTTCGCCACCAGCTGCTCGTTGTCCTCCAGGCTCAGGCTGAACAGGTTCGGGCTCTCCTGAATGTCGCTCACGCCAGGGGCCCAGTACAGCATCAGCAGGTTCACGCTCTTCACGCTGATGTCGCCAAGGCCCCCTCGCAGCGTCGGGTCCCAGAACACACCCTTCACGCCGGTGCCGGTCTTGAGCTTGCGCCACCAGGTGTCGCTGTACACCTGCTCATAGTCGCACTGCTCCAAAACCACCGGGATGATCTTCGAGAGTGCCTTGGCCGTTTCTTCGTCGTCCGCCGCCCGGGGCAAAACGTTGGGCTCCGGGTAGTTGTCCATGGCGTCGGCGTGTTTGTTGGCAATGCTGTTGAACAGCCACCCGCTGGAGGGCTTGGGCTTGCCCTCCATCATCTTGTTTTCGCAGTTCTTCCAGTGTCCCATGCGGAACCACAGCTCGTTGTCCACAATGCGCTTGTCCAGCGACGCCTTGCCCGCCTTGTATTTCTGCAGGGTCTCCCCCGCCTTTGCAATCTCCTCCGGCCCGATCACCTGCGCGCCTGCCGCCTCTTCCGTGAGGGAGCTGCCTGCCGTCTGCAGGCCCGCTCCGGTCATCGGCTCCGGCTGCTGCGTTCCCAGGCCGTTCAGCATCCCGGCCCCCGCCGGGTCTGCGCTCACCCTCTGGTCCGGGTATCGCCGCAGCAGCTCCTGTAAAAGTTCTTTTCCGTCCACTCTGTCACTCCTTTTTTGCCCATTCCCAACGGTGCGAGGGTTATACCCGCATCACATGCGTTCTGCTCTTGTGCTTGTCCAGATTCAGCGGGTCGTCCCGCAGTACCGTCTCTTTCTGGATCTGCCGCGGGCTGATGGGGTTTTCCATCAGCACATAGCGGCACTCGTCGTAAATGTGATCTTCCTGGTCAGAATCAATGTCCTCCACGTTGCTCTCGTCGTACACAAGGTTCGGGATGGTCCGGATAAAGTGTTTGCAGGTGTCAAACACCTGCAACATGGGCCGTCCCTCGGCGTTAAAGGCCAGCCGGTAGTGCATCTGCATCTTGCCGGCAAGGCGGGTGTGGTCTCCCGGGTGCCATACCAGGTAGTACGGGTGCTTTTCCTGCATCTGGGCAATGCTCTCGCCCTGGCTCTCGTTGAAGATGGCCGGGTCCGCCACGCCCTGGATCACCCGGCCTTTCAGCATCGGGTCGTTCTCTTCCGCTTCCCTTATGCGCCGGGCCTGCTCCACCGGGTCGATCTTCAGGCCTTCGTTCGGCGTGCCGGTGCAGCCGTACAGCTCCTTGATCCGGTACAGCCTGCCATCCTCGTCCGCTGCATACCACCCCACCGAGAAGGGCCGCGAGTAGCCAAAGTCGTACCCGCGCCAGATCTTCCAGTGCGCCGGAATGCGAAACGGCTTGATGACATGGGTCCACCGCTGGTCCTCGTAGTGGGCCGGGTCGTTGCGCCACTCGGTGAACACCTGGCCGCTGAAGCTGTCCCAGCTGCCATAGAGCAGCGCCCGCTTCTCCGCCTCCGGTAAGGACGCCAGGTTGTTCAGATACCCCGGGTCATTTTTCAGCAGTGCCGGGTTGTCAAAGATGGTGGAGGGGATAAACACCCGCGTGCGCCGCAGCTTTTCCACGGTGCCGTCCGGCTTCTTCACGTCCACCAGCTGCACCATCCGGGTGCCCGGGGGTGCCGGCGTGATGAACCGGGCCTTCACCCACCCGTGGCCGATGCCGCCGGGGTTGGCCGTGGCCCGGATGTACACCTGTGTGCCCGGCCCGCTGGGGCGGTTGCGGCTCATCAGGTAGCTGTACTCTTCCCAGGTGAAGTGGGTCAGCTCGTCCACCCCGATAAAATCAAACTGCTGGCCCTGGTAGTTGTATTTGTCCTGGGACCGGAACATGCTGCCAAAATAGATCTTCGCCCCGCTGGGGAAGGTCCAGCAGTGGTTGCTGGCATTGTACCGGGCCTTGGGGAATGCGGGCTTGTAGTACTGCATGGTCTTGTCGATCAGCTCCCGCAGCTGGGGAAAGGTCTTGCGCAGGATCAATGCCCGGTAGTTCGGCACATCCACCTGCCGCAGCGCCTCGATCACCAGCGCGTCGCTCTTGCCGCCGCCGGCCGCCCCGCCGTACAGGGCCTCGTCCTCGCTGCGCCGCATAAAGGCCGCCTGCCTCGGCTGCGGCCGCCAGATGATGGGCCGGCCGTTAATCTCCTGCCGTGCCATCCAGCACCACCTCCTGCTGCTGCGTGTCGTCCTTTGCTTCCATCAGCACCGCCGGGGCAGCGCTCTGGCTGCTGCCCTCGTCCCGCGGCACCAGCGCCGCCGCATTGGCCGCAGCGTTCAAAAGCACCGTGGCCACGTTCGCCGCGTCCTTGTCGGTCATGGCCAGCGCCTCGTACCGCTCCAGCTGCTGTTCCAGCTCCTTCCGCTCATCGTCCTCCAGCTGCCGGTCGTAGCTGCCCGGCTCGCTGTACACCACAAGGCCGGTTTCTGCCGCGTCCTGCAGGTTCTCCGCCTCGCTCTTGAGCAGCCCGCCGATCGCAAAGTCCCGGGCTCGGGCATCCTCGTCCAGTTTTGCCCGCAGCTTTGTGCAGATCTCGCTGGCCCGCTGGTTCTCGGCCACCCGCTGCTGCAGGTAGCCCACCTGGGCCCGGGCTCCCAGCGCCGCCCGGGCTGCGATCTCCCGCGCCGCCTGGGCCCTGGCCTCGGCAAACGCCCCGTCCGACTTTCCGGCCTCCTCGGCCATCCAGCTGCGGATGGTGCTCTCCGGCACGCCGTACTTCCGGGCCACTGCGCAGATGGAGTTGGAGCTGATCATGGCCATCACCACCTCGGCCCGTACCTTGGCCGGGTACTTTTTCCCGCGCCCCTGTCGGCCCGACACGGTATTTTTGCAGTATTTCCGCTGTGCCATCCCAGGCCCTCCCTCTGTGCTCATGGTTCCAGTCTATCGCAAACTGCCGCACAAAAAACCTCCGGACTTTTTGGGGGAGTGGAGCACGGGTTGTGTTTGCTGTTTTTTCCGCAGCGGCCTTGCGGCGCTTTGAAAAACCAGAACACTGCCCCAGCCTCAGCTCCCTGCTTCCGCCACTGGCGGCGGTCGTCGCCGTTGCAGCACAAAAAGGCCGCGCGCCGCTGCGCTCAGCCATCCCTCTGCGTCCCCGCAGCTGTCATTCCGCATCCAGCAGCCCCGCCGCTGCCGCGTAGATCCCCACCGTGCTCAGCGCTTCCAGCTCCTTGCTGTAGTAGGTCGTCCGCCCGATGTACAGCGCCCGGATCACGTCCTCTTCCCGCATGCCCTCCAGGTAGCGCATCCGCAAAAGTTCCCAGCAGGCAGGGTCTGTCCGTGCATAGTAGTCCTGCACCCGGTCCAGCACCGCCGCCCACTTGCCGCGCCCGTCGTACTGCCGCAGCGCCCTGCGCACCTCTTTCCGCTGCTTTTTGGTCACTGCCCGCCGCCTTTCCCGCTTTTTTTGCCGTTTTTGGCTGATATCTCACACATTCCCCGCACAAACCGCCTATTTTACGCGCAAAATAAAATTATTTTGTCTGTCATGTGCGAACTTTCGCAAACTCCCCCCGCCGCAGGATCACATAAGCCTGCGGTTCGGTGGCTTCCCAGCCCTCCGGCCGGGGCTCGGCATTCTCGTGCAGCCCGCCGGGGTCAAAGATCTGGATCTTCACGCACTCCCACCCCGGGAACAGCTTTTCCCACCACGCCGGGTCCTCCGCGTGTTCGCTGCAGGCCTCCCGCAGCTGGCGGCGGCTCCACTTGGTGTCAGCTGCCGGCTGCTCCTCCGGCAGGGTCAGGTTGCTGGTTTCCAGGCACCGCCGGAAGCCGTGGCCGTAGATGTACCCCACCGTGCCGCTCGTACCCTGCCCGTCAATGCCCAGGATCTTCTTCATGATGATCCGGTCTGCGTTCATGGTGCCCATGGGCTCAAACTCCCGTGTGCCGGGGACACGCCGCCGCCATAGATCCTCCAGCATATACCGCAGCTCCCGCCGCTCTGCCTCACTCAGCCCCGGGCACTGGGCAAAGCCATGCATGTGCAGCCGCCCGGCCTCGCCGTTGCGCACGGCCCACAGCATCAACTTCAGCCACGTTCCCCGCACGCCAAAGCGCTTGCGCACCGCCCGCTGCACCCGCCGGGCATAGTTCTTCACGTCCCGCCAGCAGCCTTCCTCGTCCTCGGGCAGGTAGGCGTCCTCGTATGTAGCGGTCAGGTAAAAGCCGTTCTGGTCAAAATTGGCCAGCACCTTGCGCTGTCGGCGGCGCAGGCTGGCGGCTTTGTTCCGGCTCTTCTGCCCCCGGTCACTTTCCTTGCGCTTCTTGCCCCGCTGGCGGTGCTCCTGATCCGTCACGGGGTAAATGCCCACGGCCTGGTATGTGTCCCCGCAAAGGGTCCTTTTTTCCCGGATGTAGCTTTTTCGCATCCCGGTGCCCTCCCTGTCCGGTAAACTTTTCGTGTTGGTTTCTTTTCTGTGGCCCACACAGTCACAAGATTAACGGGTATACAAGCCCCCAAAGCGCCCGCCTCGGACGCCTATTATAAAAAGGAATGGCTTGTTCAGTTCAAACGCCTGCCGCCAGAGCTTTCCCTCTGGCAGCACCCGTTCGGCCTGACGCTCCCGCCGTCGCCAAAGCCCCCGGCCGCGCGCATCCAGCGCCGCCGGGGGCTCGTTATTTGTGCTTTCCGCCCATCCAGAACTCCGCGTCAAAGTCGTTCCGGTTGATCTTTCCCGCATCGTTCTGGCTCTTCGTGTAGGTCTTTTCTTTCTGTACCTCGGCTTTCCAGGCCCGGTATTTTTCGCACCGGTCGCTGCAGGCTGGGTGCCGGTCCGGGCAGTCCGGCGTGCATACCGGCTTTACCATGCCGGAGCAGCCGGTTTTCCCTCTGCTGCCCAGTACCCATAGCTCAGCTCTTTCTTTCCACGCTCCCGGGCCTTGGCGTTGTAGCCTTCCAGCTCCCGCACGTCCCGCTGCAGCGGGGTCGGGTCTGTCAGGTACTTCTTCAGCCGCACCCGGGGCTTCCTGGGTGCCGCCGGTTTCAGCGTCAGTACGGCGCCCCCCTTCGGCTTTGTGGGCCTCCTCGGCGGCTTTGCCTGGGCGTTCTCCGTCTTTTTCGGCTTCAGTCGCACCTTGTAGGCTTTCCGGCTGCAGGCCACTTCTACCTTTTCCCGGGTGATATCCCACCGGTGCTTGCCGCGGCGCTTGTGCTGGCGCTGCTGGTCCCGCCACAGCGTCGGCAGGACCTTTTCAGAGACCACGACGCCCTGCGCTGCCAGGTCTGCCGCCGTGCCCTCGTACAGCACCTTCCCGCTGTCCGGGTCGTGCAGGCGGTATTTGTACACCATCATACGGCTTTGCCCTCCTGCTTCCCGGCCCGGTGCTTTGCGCTCGCAATCTTTTCCTGCCGCCGCTTGAGCGGGTCCACCCACTCCTCACGCACCATGTCCCGCGCCTCCTGTACCTGCACGCCGTGCTTTCCGGCCGCCTTTTTTGCAAAAGCGCTTGCGGCTCATTCTGCATTTGTCCTTGCTCATGCGTTGCCTCTGTTCCCATACAGCTCAAACTCCGCCCCGTCTTCAGTGATCAGCACCCCGCCGTCCAGTGCGGCAGCCAGCTGCTGCATTCTCGCTCCCGAGATCCGCAGCATGCCGTTCTCTCCCATCCATCTGCGCACCTCTCCGGCACGGATGCCGATCTTCTCCGCCAGGGTGTCGGCGTTCTCGCCCCGGTAGCCCATCGCTTCTTTCAGGGTCATCTCGCCCGCCTCCTCTCCCAGCTCTCCGGCATGGCCGGGGCCTGCAGCA
>ERZ827126.1113-NODE-1113-length-27961-cov-4.406078_pt1 | contig 27961 bp, 24 predicted proteins | sample MGYA00519780_ERZ827126 | MGnify/ENA primary metagenome ERZ827126 (study PRJEB31778, sample SAMEA3449262) | human gut metagenome | biome: human gut; feature: human-associated habitat; material: faeces | place: United Kingdom | collected 2010/2012 ...
TAGCGGCAGCTACGTCCGACAGGAATTTCTTCCAGTGCGCCCCGTCCGCCGTGTCAGAGCCGCCTTTGCTCGCCGGGACAAACCACTTGGGGCAGACCTTTCCCGTCACGTCATAGTGCCGGATCACGCCGCCGTGCTGGGGATGCAGCCCGTACTTCCGGCACAGCTGCGCCGTCAGTTCCACCAGGCTGGCATAGGTTTTGCTGCCGAACGCCCCGGTCCAGTCGGGGTGACAGGTCTCGATGGAAACCGTGTAGCTGTTCGCTGCATTGGTACACCAGCTCATCTCCTCGTCCGGAATGCAGCAGATCACCTCGCCCTGCAATCCCACAATGTAATTGCTGGACACGGAGCGGCTGGTGCTGTTGAAATAGTTCCGGTTCGCCATGGCGGAACTGCCGGGATTCGCCACCCAGTGTACCGCAATGGCAGTGGTCTGTTTCCGGATGGTTCGGGGACGGTTGTGGGTCAGATATGCGTTTTGTATCTGCATAGCGTGTCACTCCTTTTCCTGCGAGTCGGTTTCGGATTTGCGGTTGAGCAGACTCACGGCGTTTTTCCACGCCGCCGGCAAGGGCAGCCCCATACAGCCGGCGTTTTCCGTCAGCGAAATGACCTCGCTGGCACAGAACCCGATCAGAACAGCACTGCGCAGAAAGGTGCTTTCCAGAAGCAGATCCATGGCATGGGCAGCGCCCACAAATACCAGCATCTCCGCCTTGCGGCACACGCCCTGGAAACAGCGCCGGCTGTCCAGCCTGCCGTCTCCGGTTTTCGGCGAACGGTGAAACACTGCCGCATTCACCAGCCCGGTGCAGAAATCCGCCGCCATCAGACACAGCAGCACCCGGAGACCGGTGTCCCAGCCGCCCAGTGCCGCCGCCAGCATACCGCCGAGCATTCCCAGCCCGGCACAGATTTTTTCTTTCATAGGAAATCTCTCCTGTCAAGTTGGATTCCCTTCCGCATCTGGGGATTCTACCAGGTTTTCCGGAAAAGTCAAGGGGTGTCGGGGAAAAATACAACATCTTACAGGATAATCTCGTGTATTTCCGTTTGACAGCGTCTTTATATCCCCCTGTCCCTTCGGGACATCCCCCTTTTCAAGGGGGACAATAAATGAGCCTCCCTTGAAAAGGCGCCCGTAGGGTGTGCCTTGTGCTGAGGTGGATGCTCCGTGAGGAGCAGAGGTCGGGATTATCTTGCATAATCTCCCAACGTCTTTGTAGAGACGAACATGGTTTGCCCCCTTGATGTGTTTCCGGGTATCCCGGACGAACGATGTTCGCCCCTACGGTGGATTGGATACCTTGCATCGACATAGAAACTATCCCTCCGGCACTTCGTGCCACCTCCCTTTTCAAGGGAGGCTTATTTCCACTCATCTTGTCCCCCTTGAAAAGGGGGATGTCAGCGTAAGCTGACAGGGGGATATCTTGTTTGCCCGTTGGTGGGTTTCCGGGTATCCCTTCTCAAAATGGCATAACAACTCCTCTGCCCTGTCGGGCATCTCGTACTGAGCGGTCCCTTTTGTCACCTACGGTGACATTTCCCCACCCCGTGGGGAATCACCTCTAAAAGAGGAGACTCTTTTTCCAGGCTCCTCTTTTAGAGGAGCTGGCAGCCGTAAGGCTGACTGAGGCGTGAATTCTTCTTTCCACATAAACCTTGACTTTTCCTTCCAAAAGCGGTATACTGAAAGAGGTATTCCACACAGAGGAGGTTCTTGTTATGGGCTGGCATTCTTTCTGGGGACATCTTTCCACCATCACCCGGCACCGGCACGCCGTTATCCGGCACTGCCGCAAAGCGGGGATCTTCTGGCAGGGACTGCGCCACGATCTTTCCAAGTACAGCCCCACAGAGTTCTGGCAGGGTGTCCGCTATTATGAGGACGGCAAACGCAGCCCCAACGAAGCCGAACGTGAGGCATACGGCTATTCTCTGGCGTGGATGCACCACAAGGGGCACAACCGCCACCACTTCGAGTACTGGTCGGACTATAACCCGAAAACCAAACGGGTCGAGCCGGTGGAAATGCCGGTGCGCTTTCTGGCAGAGATGTTCTGTGACCGGGTGGCTGCCAGCAAGATCTATCTGAAAGACCGCTACGACCAGACCTGTCCCCTGGACTATTTCCAGCGTTCCACCTCCAAAAAGCGTGGGATGCTCCATCCGGAGACCGAGCGGCAGCTGACAGAACTGCTGACCATCCTAGCGGAACAGGGCGAGGATGCCGCCTTCGCAAAACTGCGGCAAATGGTGAAAAACGACAAACGATAGGGAGAGGGAAAACACATGACATTTTGCAAAAACTGCGGAACGAAACTGAATCCGCAAGACGAATTCTGCCCGAACTGCGGCACGAAAAACGAAACACCCCAACAGCCCCAACAGCCCCAGCAGCCGGACGGCATGGGCGCAGATGCAGTGACTGCCGTTCCGGGCGGCAAAAAGCCGTTCCTGGGCATGAACACCAAGGGACTGCTCATTGCGGCAGGCTGTATCGTGGTGACAGCCGTTCTGGTGATTGTCCTGCTCTGCTCCTTTTTCGGCAGCAGCTCCAAGAGCGTGGTCAAGGACTATTACAAAGCCATCGAGAATTGCGATGCCAAGGATCTGATGGCAACCGTACCCAAGGATTATCTGAAAGAACTGATGGATGACAACGATTTGAGCCGCAAGGAACTGACCAACGATGTGCAGGACTATCTGGACAAATACTATGACGAATACGACGACATCAAGGTCACCTTTGAGGACAAGGAAAAGCTGGACAAGAACGACTTCGCCGACTACTTCGACTTTGAGGATGCCAGTGATCTGGAAGTAAAAAAGGGCGTGAAATACGAGCTGAAAGTACGCTATCGCTCCGATGAGAAAAAGGACAACGAGTCCGAGGACTTCATCGTGTTCCAGTACAAGGGCAAGTGGTACAGCATGGACGCTATGTTCCTGGTAGCCATGGCGACCTACTTCTAAAAAACGCTGAGACAATACAAAAAGCCGCCGTGCAGTAACATTCACTGCACGGCGGCTTTCTCTTTCTATTGTACCGTTTTCCACAGTGGATGACTCAAATGTGGAAAACAGCGTTATTGCAAATCAGAATTACTTCTCCAGACCTGCGATCATGGCATTCAGTGCGCTGAGGAATGCGGAGATGGAGGAGTTGATGATATCCGAGTGGATACCCACGCCCCAATAGGTCTTTCCGTCCTTTTCCAGTCCCACATATGCCACAGCCTTGGAGCTGGAACGCACTTCCAGAGCGTGTTCGGTATAGGTGGTCAGTGCGAAGTCCATGTTCAGATGTGCCTTTACGGCGTTGGAAACCGCATCCAGACGGCCGTTTCCGTCTCCGTGTACGGTCTCGGTATTGCCCTTATAGGAGATGGTGACCTCTGTGCCGATGGCGTTTTCGCCCTTCTGTACGAAGTGGACTTCCGGAATGGAGACCGGTGTTTCCACATTGACATAGTGCTTGGTGAAAATGTCCAGCACCTCTTCCGGCATCAGTTCCTTGTGTGCGTGGTCGGAGACACCCTTGACCAGATAGCCGAAGGACTCCCGCATCTTCTGCGGAATGTGATAGCCGTACTTGGTCTCCATGAGGTAGCTGACGCCGCCTTTGCCGGACTGGCTGTTGATGCGGATTACGTCTGCCTCGTACACACGTCCCACATCTTCCGGATTGATGGGCAGATACGGCACGTTCCAGTGCTTGCAGTCGTGTTCCTCTCTCCAGTGCATTCCCTTGGCGATGGCATCCTGGTGCGAGCCGCTGAACGCAGCGAATACCAGCTGACCGCTGTACGGCGAACGCTCATACACGTGCATTCTGGTGACACGCTCGTACATCTCCACGATCTCCGGCATATTGGAGAAGTCCAGCTCCGGATCGACGCCCTGGGAGTACATATTCAGCGCCAGTGTGATGATGTCCACATTACCGGTGCGCTCGCCGTTGCCGAACAGCGTTCCCTCGATACGGTCGCCGCCGGCAAGGAGTCCCAGCTCACTGTCCGCCACAGCGCAGCCACGGTCGTTGTGGGGATGCAGGGAAATGACCACGTTTTCACGCCGGTACAGATTGTCGTTCATATACTCGATCTGGTTCGCATACACGTGAGGCATGGAGTGGGAAACGGTGACCGGCAGATTGATGATGACCGGATCTTCCGGTGTCGGCTCCCAGATCTTCAATACGGCATTGCAGATCTCCAGGGCAAATTCCGGCTCTGTGCCGGTGAAGCTCTCCGGCGAATACTCAAAGCGGAAGTGACCCTCGGTCTTTGCCCGGTATTCCTTGCAGAGATTTGCGCCCAGCTCCGCCAGCTTGATGATGTCTTCCTTGCTCTTCTTAAACACCTGTTCCCGCTGTGCCACAGAGGTGGAATTATAGAGGTGTACGATGGCGTGCTTTGCGCCTTTCAGCGCCTCAAAGGTCTTTGCGATAATGTGTTCCCGTGCCTGGGTCAGCACCTGGATGGTTACATCGTCCGGGATCATATCGTTCTCGATCAGCGTCCGGCAGAACTCATACTCCGTCTCCGACGCAGCCGGAAAGCCGATCTCAATTTCCTTAAAGCCGATCTTCACCAGATAACGGAAAAACTCCAGCTTTTCTTCCAGGTTCATGGGTGTGATAAGTGCCTGGTTGCCGTCCCGCAGGTCAACGCTGCACCAGACCGGTGCTTTTTCGATCATGGTCTTGGATGCCCAGCGCATGGGCGGATTCTTTACCGGAAAAAACTGCGGTGCGTACTGTTCTACGTTTTTCATAAGATACATTCCTTTCCTGTTTGTGTGATCTGCGGCTGTTCTGTCTACAAAAAAAGCCCCTTCCATACAGACAACCTATCTGTACAAAAGAGACGAAGATCCATATTCTCCGTGGTACCACTCTTTTTGACGCAGCTGATGCGCCCGCTCATCACATCTGACAATGTGTACTCCGGTAACGGGGAGTGTCCGGCACAGCCTACTGACACGGGACAGCGCCCGTATGTTCCGCCTGCGGCTCAAGGACCAGTTATCCTGAACGCCCTGCTGCCGGCTCACACCTGCCGCCGGCTCTCTGAAACACAGTCTGCGTTCTCTTATCTTCCTGTCAAAGCCTTTTTCTTCATGATACACCAGCGCCGTTCTCCGGCACTGTGATTATTTTCATTATAGCATTCTCCCCTTTGTTTGTCAAGCAATTTTGCGAAATTTCTTTCGATTTCACCAAAACCGCCGGTTTTTTCTTTGTATCCTGTCAATTTATTGAACAAAATGTATCTAAAATGTAAAAATAAAAGACAGCTACTTGCAATTGCGAAAACATAGTGCTATACTAAACACATACGAATCACAGCGGCGGTGTATCTGCACCGTCATGCGGCAGGGTTCGCAGGGATTTTTTTGGAAAAGGAGTGTACGGCGATGTACAGCGACGCTATGTGCCGGTTGGCAGCACGAGTGATTATCGTGGAACTAGGCGCTCGAGTCATTTTGACCCGAAGCGGAATTTGTGCTGCACACACCGGTGTTCCAAAGAAAAGTGCGAACGGCTGTTATTCTGCCGCAACGCTTGCATGAAGATTGGAAGCTTTCGGTACTTGCAGCCGAGGGCTTTTTTTGTAGGCACAGCTGCCGGACAGGAGCGGCGGCGGTGCGGTTCTTTATGAAAAGCGTGCCGGGCGGCATACGTTTCGGGTCTGTCCCGTATCTCCCTGTATCTATTGTATCTTATATAATCTGAAATTCAAAAATAAAAGGTGAAAGTAACATGAAGTTGAAAGGCGCACAAATCATCGTAGAGACCCTGATCGAACAGGGCGCATCTACGGTATTCGGTTATCCGGGCGGCCAGGTCATCGACATCTATGATGCCCTGTATCTGGCACAGGACCGGATCCACCACATCATCACAGCACACGAGCAGGGCGCAGCACACGCTGCGGACGGCTATGCACGTGCCACCGGTGAGGTCGGCGTAGTCATCGCCACCTCCGGTCCGGGTGCGACCAACCTGGTCACCGGTATCGCTACCGCATATCTGGACTCCGTTCCCCTGGTTGCCATCACCGGCAACGTGCCGAACTCTCTGATCGGACGGGACAGCTTCCAGGAAGTGGACATCACCGGCGTGACCATGCCCATCACCAAGCACAATTTCCTGGTAAAGCGTGTGGAAGATCTGGCGGACACCATCCGTGAGGCATTCCGTATCGCAAAGTCCGGCAGACCCGGACCTGTCCTGGTGGATATCCCCAAGGATGTACAGAACGCACTGTATGAATACACCGCACAGGCACCGGCTGCAAAGAATCCGGTTCCGGCAGCAAACGAGAGCGAGATCGAAAAGGCTGCGGAAATGATCCTGGCTGCGGAAAAGCCTTACATCTACATCGGCGGCGGTGCGATCACCGACAACGCCGGCGCAGAGGTTCTGGCACTGGCAGAAAAGATCGACGCACCTATCGGCTGCACCATGATGGGCATTTCCGCCGTTCCCACCTCCAATCCCCGCTGGCTGGGCATGGAGGGTATGCACGGTCACTATGCCTCCTCTATCGCACAGAATGAGGCAGATCTCATCATCACCGCCGGCGCACGCTTCAGCGACAGAGGCACCGGCAACACCGCAAAGTATGCACGGAACGCCAAGATCATCCACATCGACATCGACGCATCCGAGCTTTGCAAGAACATCAGCGTGGAGCTGGGCATTGCCGGCTCGATGAAGGAGATCCTGACCCGTCTGATGGACAAGCTGCCCCAGCAGACCCACCCGGACTGGATGGCTCGTGTGGCAGAACTCCAGGCAGAGACTGCCAAGCTGGAGGCACAGGATCCGGACGAGCTGACACCGTTCACCGCCATCGACCAGATCGCTGCCGTGGCAGACAAGGACACTATCGTGGCAACAGACGTGGGACAGCACCAGATGTGGGTGGCACAGCACTACCCCTTCGAGACACCCCGCACCTTTATTTCCAGCGGCGGTCTTGGAACTATGGGCTTTGGTCTGGGCGCAGCCATCGGCGCTGCAACTGCCACCGGCAGAAAGACCGTTCTGGTCACCGGCGACGGCAGCTTTGGCATGAATCTGAACGAACTGGCTACCGCAGTCACCAACCAGACCCCGGTCGTTGTCTTTATCATGAACAACGGCGTTCTGGGCATGGTACGCCAGTGGCAGACCCTGTTCTTCGACAAGCACTATTCCAACACCACCCTGGAGCGCAAGACCGACTTCGTCAAGCTGGCTGAGGCATTCGGTATGCCGGGCTATCGTGCCATGAACATGGCGGAGCTGAAGGAAGTCCTGCCCAAGGCATTCGCAGAAAACGGTCCGGTCCTGGTGGATTGTGCCATCGACTGCGACGCATTCGTACTGCCCATGCTGCCGCCGGGCGGCTGCATCGACGATATCATCGTTGATATTTCTGCAATGTAAAGGGGTGTGCCATCATGGATAGAATCGAACGCTTTGTTATTTCCGTCCTCGTTGCAAACCATTCCGGTGTGCTGTCCCGTGTTTCCGGGATGTTCACCAGACGAGGATTCAATATTGATACACTGACTGTGGGCGAGACCGAATCGCCGGAATTCTCCCGCATCACCATCTCCACCCACTGCGACCGCAGCATCTGCAACCAGATCGTCAAGCAGCTGGAGAAAATGTACGATGTCAAGACCGTGAAGGTCATGAAACGGGATCAGACCGTCATCCGTGAACTGCTGCTCATCAAGATCAACAATGTAGCAGACAAGCGGCAGGACATCATGTCCGTAGTCGATGTCTTTCGTGCAAAGATCACCGACTATTCCCCGGAGGCACTGGTCATCGAAATCCGTGGCGAGTCCTCTAAGATCAACGCTTTTATTGAGCTTCTGGAACCCTATGGCATCATGGAAATGTGCCGCACCGGTCTGGTCGCTCTTGAAAGAGGCGGCTCATGCCTGAAAGATGCGTGAGCAGCCGTATATAAATGGATCAGCAGACTGCACGGAAAACCGGCGGTACTGCGCCAGAAATGCACAGGAATGTCATTTCTGAAACCCAAATTTATTCAAAGGAGTCTTTCACAATGGATCATGTTGCAAAGGTATTTTATCAGGAAGATTGTGACCTGTCTCTGCTGTATGGCAAGACCATCGCTGTTATCGGCTACGGCAGCCAGGGTCACGCACACGCACTGAATGCCAAGGAATCTCTGGGCGATAAGGCCAGAGTAATCATCGGTCTGTACAAGGGCAGCAAGTCCTGGGCAAAGGCTGAGGCACAGGGCTTCGAGGTATTCACCGCAGCAGAGGCTGCAAAGCAGGCTGACATCATCATGATTCTGATCAATGATGAAAAGCAGGCAGCAATGTACAAGAAGGACATTGCACCGAACCTGGAACCGGGCAATATGCTGATGTTCGCTCACGGTTTTGCAATCCACTTCGGTCAGATCATTCCGCCGGCAGATGTTGACGTTACCATGATCGCTCCGAAGGGACCGGGACACACCGTTCGTTCGGAATATCAGGCAGGCAAGGGCGTTCCGTGCCTGGTTGCTGTACAGCAGGATGCTACCGGCAAGGCACAGGATCTGGCACTGGCTTATGGTCTGGCAATCGGCGGCGCAAGAGCCGGCGTTCTGGAAACCACATTCCGCACCGAGACTGAGACCGACCTGTTCGGTGAACAGGCTGTTCTGTGCGGCGGTGTCTGCGCTCTGATGCAGGCTGGTTTCGAGACACTGTGCGAGGCTGGCTATGACCCGAGAAACGCTTACTTCGAGTGCATCCACGAGATGAAGCTGATCGTAGACCTGATCTACCAGAGCGGTTTCGCAGGTATGCGTTACTCCATCTCCAACACAGCTGAATACGGCGACTACATCACCGGTCCGAAGCTGATCACCGAAGAGACCAAGAAGACCATGAAGCAGATCCTGAAGAACATCCAGGATGGTTCTTTCGCAAAGGAATTCCTGCTGGATATGAGCGAGGCAGGCGGCCAGGCACACTTCCGTGCAATGCGTAAGCTGGCATCTGAGCATCCGTCTGAAAAGGTCGGCGAAGAGATCCGTAAGCTGTACAGCTGGAACGGCGAAGACAAGCTGATCAACAACTAATCTGGTTACAGCAATCCCCCATTTCTGAATTGATGGGATACGCAGGTTAAAACTATAGCGCAGAAACTGCTTTCCTGACACAATATCGGGAAAGCAGTTTTTGGCTACACATAAGCGCCTGCTTTGTATCTGAGATCCATTGTGACACACGGAAAAGCAATTTTTCCGAAATTATATGAGGTGAAAAAAATGAGCGGTAATTTTTACTGTGAGGGTGTGGACAAAGCACCCCAGCGTTCCCTGTTCCACGCACTGGGAATGACCAAGGAAGAGATGGAGCGTCCGCTGGTCGGCATTGTCTCCTCCTACAACGAGATCGTACCGGGACACATGAACATCGACAAGATCGTCGATGCCGTTAAGATGGGCGTTGCCATGGCTGGCGGTACACCGGTGGTTTTCCCGGCGATCGCAGTCTGTGACGGCATCGCCATGGGACACAAGGGCATGAAGTATTCCCTGGTGACCCGTGATCTGATCGCAGATTCCACCGAGTGCATGGCGCTGGCGCATCACTTTGATGCCCTGGTCATGATCCCGAACTGTGACAAGAACGTCCCCGGTCTGCTGATGGCTGCCGCAAGAGTGAACGTGCCGACGGTATTCGTCAGCGGCGGTCCGATGCTTGCCGGTCATGTCAAAGGCAAAAAGACCAGCCTGTCCAGTATGTTTGAGGCTGTCGGCTCTTACGCTGCCGGCAAATTCACCATGGAGGACGTGGAAGAGTTCGAGAACAACGCCTGCCCCACCTGCGGTTCCTGCTCCGGTATGTACACCGCAAACTCCATGAACTGTCTGACCGAAGTCCTGGGCATGGGTCTCAAGGGCAACGGCACCATCCCGGCAGTATACTCCGAGCGCATCAAGCTGGCAAAGCAGGCTGGCATGGCAGTTATGGATATGTACCGGAAGAACATCCGTCCCCGTGACATCATGACCGCAGACGCTTTCGAAAATGCACTGACCGCAGACATGGCGCTGGGCTGCTCCACCAACAGTATGCTCCACCTGCCGGCAATTGCCAACGAATGCGGCATCAAGATCGACCTGGATATGGTCAACAAGATCAGCGCACGCACCCCGAACATCTGCCACCTGGCTCCGGCAGGCCACGCATATATGGAGGATCTGAACGAGGCTGGCGGCATCTATGCGGTGCTGAACGAGCTGACCAAGAAGAACCTGCTCCACACCGACGTGATGACCGTCACCGGCAAGACCATGGCAGAGAACATCAAGGGATGTATCAACAAGAACACCGACATCATCCGTCCCATCGACCAGCCGTACAGTGAGACCGGCGGCATCGCTGTCCTCAAGGGCAACCTGGCACCGGATCGCTGCGTGGTAAAGCGCAGCGCCGTAGCCAAGGAGATGCTGGTACACAAGGGCCCGGCAAAGGTATTCAACAGCGAGGAAGAGGCGATCGCAGCCATCACCGGCGGCAAGATCGTCAAGGGCGATGTGGTTGTCATCCGCTATGAAGGACCTGCCGGCGGCCCGGGTATGCGTGAGATGCTGTCCCCGACCTCTGCCATCGCAGGCATGGGTCTGGACAAGGACGTTGCCCTCATCACAGACGGCCGTTTCTCCGGTGCGACTCGTGGCGCAGCCATCGGTCACGTTTCTCCGGAGGCTGTCAACGGCGGCACCATCGCCTATGTACAGGACGGCGATATCATCTCCATCGACATCCCGAACCACAGCATCCAGCTGGAGGTCTCTGACGAGGAGCTGGCAGAGCGGAAAAAGACCACCAAGATCCTGGTCAAGGAAAACCTCACCGGCTATCTGAAACGATATTCCAAGATGGTCTCCTCTGCGGATAAGGGTGCGATCATCAACCGGATGGACTAAGGCAAATCAAATAAAGGAGGAACTCACCCCATGGGTATGACAATGACACAGAAGATCCTTGCCGCACACGCCGGTCTGGATTCTGTTGAACCCGGTCAGCTGATCCTGGTCAATCTGGATCGTGTGCTGGGCAACGATATCACTTCCCCGGTTGCGATCCGGGAGTTCAACAAGCTGAACAAGGACAATGTTTTCGACAAGGATAAGGTGACCATGGTCATGGATCACTTTGCTCCGAACAAGGACATCAAGGCAGCTACCCAGTGTAAAATGTGCCGTGATTTCTGCGGCGAAAAGGAGATCACCCACTTCTACGACGTGGGACAAATGGGCATCGAACACGCTCTGCTGCCGGAAAAAGGACTGGTCGTTTCCGGTGACGTTGTCATCGGCGCAGACTCCCACACCTGCACCTACGGCGCACTGGGCGCATTCTCTACCGGTGTCGGCTCGACCGACATGGCGTGCGGCATGGCGATCGGCAAGGCATGGTTCAAGGTGCCGTCTGCCATCAAGTTTGTCCTCAAGGGCAAGCTGAACCCGTACATCTCCGGCAAGGACGTGATCCTGCACATCATCGGCAAGATCGGCGTAGACGGCGCACTGTACCGCTCGATGGAATTCACCGGCGAAGGTGTGGCATCCCTGTCCATGAGCGACCGTCTCACCATGACCAACATGGCGATCGAGGCCGGCGCAAAGAACGGCATCTTCGAGGTGGACGACCAGACGCTGGCATTCGTGGCAGAACACAGCGACCGCAAGCCGGTTGTCTACAAGGCAGACGAGGACGCAGTTTACGACGAGGTCATCGAGATCGACCTGTCCGAGATCAAGTCCACCGTAGCATTTCCGCATCTGCCGGGCAACACCCGCACCATCGACGAGGTGGGCGAGGTCAAGATCGACCAGGTTGTCATCGGCTCCTGTACCAACGGTTTCTATAAGGACATCGAAGAGGCAGCCGCCATCATCCGTGGCAAAAAGGTGGCAAAGAACGTCCGTGCCATCATCATCCCGGCAACCCAGTCGATCTATCTGAAAGCCATGGAAAACGGTCTGCTGAAGGACTTCATCGAGGCAGGCTGCGTGGTCTCCACCCCGACCTGCGGCCCGTGTCTGGGCGGTCATATGGGTATCCTGGCAGCAGGCGAGCGTGCGGTTTCTACCACAAACCGGAACTTCGTGGGCAGAATGGGTCACCCGGAATCTGAAGTATATCTGGCAAGCCCGGCAGTTGCCGCAGCAAGTGCCATTGCCGGCAAGATCGTTTCCCCGAAGGAGGTACTGTAATCATGCAACTGAACGGAACTGTCATCAAATACGGCGACAACGTGGACACGGACGTTATCATCCCGGCACGTTATCTGAACACCATTGACAAGAAAGAGCTTGCCTCCCACTGCATGGAGGACCTGGACACCACCTTTACCAGCCGTGTAAAGCCGGGTGACATCATGGTCGGCGGCGAGAACTTCGGCTGCGGTTCTTCCCGGGAACACGCTCCCATCGCCATTAAGGAAAGCGGCATCGCCCTGGTCATCGCCAAGAGCTTTGCCCGGATCTTCTACCGCAACTCCATCAACATCGGTCTTGCGATCGTGGAGTGTCCGGAGGCTGTGGACGCCATCAGCGAGGGCGACACCGTAGAGGCTGACCTGGACAACGGCGTCATCCGTGACGTCACCAACGGCAAGGAATTCCACGTGGCACCGTTCCCGGAATTTATCCAGACCATTATTGCAAACGGCGGTCTGATCGAGTCGATTAAGAAGGGCGCTGTGAAGTAAGCGGTTCTCTGAAACCCTATGATATGCAAAAAGCTGCTGTACCATTTGTTTGGTACAACAGCTTTTTTGTTTTCTGAAAACTGGAAGTTGTGTTTCTGATTATTCAGAATCCACCGTAATGTTTTAAGGTTTCTGCTGCAATTTCAGAACCGATATTCATAGCCTTTTCAATATTATTTTCGAGCATATATGAGCAGACAAATCCGGCGTGATAGCTGTCACCACAACCGGTCGTGTCAATTATGCTTTCAACTTTCACAGCTTGCACTTTGAATTCCTGTCCATTAAAGTATGTAACGCTTCCATGTTCTGCAAGTGACACGTTGAACAGGCAACGGTATTTATTCGATAATTCTTTGAACCTCGGCAGGAGTTCTTCCGAGCCGCTTATCATAAAGAAATCAACATGCGGAGCAAATCGTTCCATATCTGCAAAATCTCTATATACATCAAAATCTACCGCAAGCTTAAAGCCAAGAGTTTCCTTCAGTTCAACTACTTGCGAAAAACACGAAGCCCAGAAATGAACAAAGACTACATCGGACCTTGATAAGATTTTGATTTCATTATCATTCAGTACGATGTTATCGAGAATTTCTCCGTTCCATGAATCATCTTTATAATACCTATCGCCCGATTCTGTAAGGTAAGTCATATTATTTGCAGTCTGATACCTTTCATCAATGCGTATATGTTTTTTTTCAATATCAAGCTTTGATATTGAATCCATTATCGCTTCTGCATATTTATCTTTTCCGACAACACCAAGAAGCGTAACATCTATATCCTTAAAGTGCGAGGCATGCGCAGCAAAATTCAATGCTTCTCCTCCCGGTCTGATTATTTCAGTACCGTAAAAAACATCTGCACATATACAAGGAAGTGCAGTCAGCTTAATTTTATTCATTATACCACCTCACAAATTCCGATTTACCGCATTTCCATTATACCGCATAATTCCAACACAGTCAATCTGCCGCAAATTTCACCGACACAGTACCCGCTATGTGTTCTTTTCATGTGGAAAAACTGGAATTTACCATAACTTAATTACGATCAAGCATCCGATAAAACCAATTACCCAAGGAATGACATAGGATAATAAGTTTGCTTTGTTTTTTCGCAAAAGTATAACTGCTGCTATTGTCACAATAAGCCAGGTAAGCATCATGACATACCCAAATGGGACAAGGAACATATCTTCATCATAGTCTTTTGAATAGGAATCAGTTTGCGGAAATGCAAATGCCAATCCTAATAATCCCAGATAATTTCCGATCGTTCCCTGCAAAAGACCGAATATAATCAATAATACTTTTTTCAATGCAACTAATAAACTGTTATTCACTTTCATAATTACCTCCGTCAAATTCCGATTTACCACACTTTCATTATACCATACAACCCCATTCCAGTCAATCCAAAACCGACCTGCCGCAACCAAAATCACCGACACAGCCCCCTCCGCACCAGCTTTTTTGTGGCGAAATGCAGAATTTTCACAAAAACCTTGTAATCTTCACAGTCTTGGTGTATAATGAAAGAGTATTTGCGGAACAAACGGGGCTATCCAGACGATTTGTTCTGCCAAACCAAAGGAAACACTGCATAAAGCCCGCCTGACGGCTTTGCACGCAATCTGCTTGCAGATTTTCCGTCATATTGCCCAGAAATCCCTTGCCAGACATACAGTCTGCCTGCGAAATTTCTATGCAATCTGCCGAAAAATCTGACTACGCATCTTACGCACAAGCTTTATTCAGTGTTTCCCAAACAAAAAGGAGTCTTTCCCATGAATTTCAATATTGCATTACTCCGTGGCGACGGTATCGGCCCGGAGATCGTAGACAGCGCTGTTGCTGTTCTCCACAAGATCGGCGAGAAATACGGTCACACCTTCAACTGCACCCCGTACCTCATCGGCGGCTGTGCCATTGATGCCACCGGCATTCCCCTGCCGAAAGAGACCATTGACGGCTGTCTCGCAAGCGACAGCGTCCTGCTGGGCGCCGTGGGCGGTGCAGTAGGTCACAACAAGTGGGATCAGATGCCGCCGCATCTCCGCCCGGAAAAGGCGCTGCTGGGCATCCGTGAGGCGCTGGGTCTGTTCACCAACCTGCGTCCGGCAAAGCTGTACCCGGCACTGAAAGGCGACTGCCCGCTCCGGGAAGATATCGTGGAAAAGGGCTTCGACATCATGATGGTGCGTGAGCTGACCGGCGGCATCTACTTCGGCGAACGTGGCAGACGGGAAGGCAAGTACGGCGAAGAGGCATACGACACCGAGTGCTACAGCAAGATGGAAGTAGAGCGTATCGCACGTGTGGCTTTCGAGACCGCACAGAAACGGAACAAGAACGTCATCAGCATCGATAAGGCAAACGTTCTGGAAAGCTCCCGCCTGTGGCGTGAAGTGGTTCACGAAGTGGCAAAGGACTACCCGGATGTGACCCTCACCGATATGCTGGTAGACAACGCCGCAATGCAGCTGGTCAAGAACCCGAGACAGTTCGACGTAGTCGTTACCTCCAATATGTTCGGCGACATCCTGTCCGACGAGGCATCCCAGATCACCGGCTCCATCGGTATGCTGCCGTCCGCATCCCTGGGCGCAACCAAGCGTGGTATGTACGAACCAATCCACGGCTCTGCACCGGACATCGCCGGACAGAACAAGGCGAACCCCATCGCAACCATCCTCTCCGCAGCCATGATGCTCCGCTATTCCTTCGACCTCATGGACGAGGCACAGGCGATCGAGGACGCTGTGGACGCATATCTGAATGCAGGCTACCGCACTGCCGATCTGGCTGGCGAGGGCGTAACACCGCTGTCCTGCACCGAATGCACCGAAAAGATCATTGCACTGCTGAAGTAAGCAGTATACTTATAAAAATAGTCGAAAGAGATGAACCCATATGACTCCCAGAGAAGAAATCGGATACGGGCTGGATGCCCTTGTCATTTTCCGCAGTTTGCAGCAGGATCCGGTGATCCGGGCGCTGATGCAGTTCTGTCACACCGATAAGGAGAACACCCCGGCACAAATTCGCTTTTACAGCGCCATGGTCTCTGCCCTGTATGAACGGGCAGATGACCTCACCGGCTATCTGGAACAGATCGTTCTGGAGCATGAAAACGTCTATGTGCAGCGTGCCGGTGCCGGCGAACCCATCTCCCCGAACCTGGAGACCTGCCTGCACACGGAACTGAAACTGCTGAACCGCATTGCCATGCTGACCCCTGCCATGATCCAGGCAGAGATGCAGACCAGCATTCCCCTGCCGGCATGGCAGACCCATAAGACCGATCTGGATGCGCTCTACACCCAGCGTGTGGCAGAGATTGCCAAGCACGGCTACGGCATCTACGCACGGCATCATATGTTCACCGTCGGCGCAGGCGGCGAGCTGGTGCCGGTGCAGTATCCCGACCCCATTTCTCTGGAACAGATGGTGGGATACGAACGGGAGCGCAGCATCGTGGTGGACAACACCAAGGCGCTCCTGGCCGGCAAGTATGCCTCCAACGTTCTCCTCGCCGGAGACGCCGGCACAGGCAAATCTGCCACCGTCAAGGCGATTGCCAATGCGTTCAAGGACGACGGGCTGCGGCTTATTGAACTGAACAAGGACCAGCTGTGCTACATCCCCCAGATCATGGATCACCTGTGCCGGAATCCGCTGAAGTTCATCCTCTTCATCGACGACTTGACCTTCTCCGAGGACGACCCCAACTTCGGCACGCTGAAAGCGACCCTGGAGGGCAGCATTGCGGCACGGATGCGGAACACCGTCATCTACGCCACCAGCAACCGCCGCCACCTGGTCAAAGAGACCTTCGACGACGGCAGCGACAAGCACTCCAACGACACCGTACAGGAGCGCATCTCTCTGTCGGAGCGGTTCGGCATCACCATCACCTACAGCCGGCCGCAGAAAAACCTGTATCTGGAGATCGTCCACGCTCTGGCAGAACAGAACGGTCTGGACATCACCACAGAAGAGCTGGACGCACAGGCAGAACAGTTCGCTCTCCAGAAGAGCGGCAGAAGCGCCCGTGCAGCAAAACAGCTGATCGACCAGCTGCTGACACAGTATTCTTAAGGCAATACCGCACAAAGCCCGCCTGACGGCTTTGCCCTTAATCTTATTATGGAAAGGAAGTCCTATCCATGCTGACATTGGATAAAATCTATCAAGCAAGCCACGTTCTGCGGAGCGTGATCCGGAAAACCGATCTGATCCAGGCACCGAAGCTGTGTCCGGACTGCGATCTGTTTCTGAAAACCGAAAATCTCCAGGTGACCGGTTCCTTTAAGGTGCGTGGCGCCTATTACATGATGTCCCAGCTGACGGACGAAGAAAAGGCTCGTGGCGTTATCGCCTGCTCTGCCGGCAACCATGCCCAGGGCGTAGCGCTGGCTGCGGCAAAGAACCACATGAAGGCGCTCATCTGCCTGCCGGACGGCGCACCGATCTCCAAGGTAGAGGCGACCAAGAGCTACGGCGCAGAGGTCTGCATGGTCAAGGGTGTCTATGACGACGCCTACAACAAGGCTGTGGAACTCCAGAAGGAACACAACTACACCTTTGTCCACCCCTTCGACAACGAAAACGTCATTGCCGGACAGGGCACCATCGGTCTGGAGATCCTGGATCAGATGGCAGACGTTGATGTAGTTATCGTCCCCATCGGCGGCGGCGGACTGATCTCCGGCGTGGCATTCGCCATCAAGCAGCTGAACCCGAACATCAAGGTTTACGGCGTACAGGCGAGCGGCGCACCCAGTATGTACGAGTCCATCCACAACGACAAGATCACCTGTCTGGATTCCGTTTCCACCATCGCCGACGGCATCGCCGTCAAGGAGCCGGGTCCTCACACCTTTGAGTATGTCAAGAAGTACGTAGACGACATCGTCACCGTAACAGACGACGAGATCTCCGCAGCCATCCTGGCACTGATCGAAAAACAGAAACTCATCGCAGAGGGCGCAGGTGCGGCATCTGTGGCTGCGGCAATGTTCCACAAAGTCCCGGTAGAGGGCAAAAAGGTAGTCTGCCTGGTTTCCGGCGGCAACATCGACGTGACCATCCTGTCCCGTGTTATCAAGCGTGGTCTGCTCATGTCCGGCAGAAGCTGTATGCTCAACATTGAGCTGCTGGACAAGCCGGGTCAGCTGAAAGATGTTTCCCGGATCATCGCAGACCTGGGCGGCAACGTTATCTCCATCCACCATGAGCGTGCCAACGAGGGCAGCGACATCAACGGCTGTTTCCTGCGCATCACCATGGAGACGAGAGACTACGCCCACATCCAGGAGATCCGCAGCGCACTGATGGGCGCAGGATTCCATCTGGTGGACTAAGCAGAATCCGGAAAAGCCGTGCGGCGGCGGGCAGATGTGGGCATCTGCCCCTACGGGCGCCTTCAATGTGACTCCTCTGCCCTGCCGGGCATCTCCTCTATAAGAGGAGACTCTTCTTTTGGCTCCCCTAACAGGGGAGCTGGCAAGCCGTAGGCTTGACTGAGGGGTTAATCCCCTGTAAGCTTACGCTGACACCCCAGCAGATATTTTCATCATGACACCTATATCAAAGAAAAGAGGTTTTTATCATGGATACCATTTACACCAAAAACGCACCGGACGCAATCGGACCGTATTCCCAGGCGGTAAAGATCGGCGATATGCTGTACACTTCCGGTCAGATCGCCATTAACCCGGCAACCGGCAATGTAGAGGCGGCTGACATCGTAGGACAGTCCAAGCAGGTCATGGCGAATCTGAAAGCCGTTCTGGAGTCAGCAGGCACAAGCTTTGACAAGGTTGTCAAGACCACCTGTTTCCTCAAGGATGTTGCACGGGATTTCGGCGCATTCAATGAAGTGTACGCCGAGGCAATGGGCGACGCAAAGCCGGCAAGAAGCTGTGTCGGCGTGGCAGACCTGCCCAAGGGTGTGCTGGTAGAGGTTGAGGTCATCGCCGCACTGTAAGCGGCAGGTCTCAAGCGGAGAAAAGAGAAAGCGGAGAACGTTTTTTGGGACGTTCTCCGCTTTTTGTAATGAAATTCACTTTCGTAAAAATTAAATACGATGAATCAGTTCTTGACGCTTAGCATCATATTCCTCTTGTGAAATCAAACCTTGTTCCAAAAGATTTTTTAGCTTTTGGATATCGTCAAAAGTATCGCTATTTTTTGTTTCGTCAAGTGTTACTTCTTTCGCATCTTTCCATTTTTTAATTTCAGCAAGTGTTGCATTTACAAATTCATCTGCGTTTTGAACACAAGGAACTTTGATTGAAATTGACGTTCCATAAACGACAACTGTTTTTCCGCCAATTAAGCCATCCTTCAAGTTAGAATGAACACTTAAACTTTGAATCTTGTCAAATGACAGAAAACAATCCTTTTTTGAAAATGTGCCAAATCGGCAATATATCTCTTCTTCCTTTGAGAAAAGCTTATTATGTTTTATTTTATTCAAAACAACAAAAAGTCCCACATTCCAAACAACTGATAGAATCAATACGCAAATAATTGCAATCGTTATGTCGTTATTATAAAGTAATTCAAATCCATATATGTGAGTGGACAACATTTCAGAAGCATCCTTCATCTCTCCTAATGTGGCGTTAGATTCATCATAAGCACCACTTTTTAATTTATAAATGGTTTCTCCAAAACAATTGTAGGCACTGACGGTATATTCATATTGAGGTAATAAATATGATATTCGAGAATTATAATGAACACCTGAATCGTAATAGCGATAGGGTATTCTTGATATTATTAAAAGTGCAATGAAAAGAATAGTTATAATAGCAGAAACAATTTGAAATACTCTTGCTTTCGGTTTGATTTTTGCTTCACAAATGACATCCATATGATTCGTCGCATCTCTGCTGAGTTCTTCGCTCATTTTCTATTTTCCCCCTCGTTACCCCATGCAAATTTTTGTCCCTTATCTGTGAATAGGTATTTATCTTCACTTACTTTTTCAAAAAGCTTTTCGTCCAAGCATTCTTGAAAGTCTTCTTTTGAAATATTTTTCAAAATCCATGTTTCCCCATAAGTTTCATTTGCAGTAAATACCAGTAACTCGTTTCTTTGCATCCTATTTTTCCTCCAATAAAATATTTTTTTGTCGAATCATCATTCAACTTATTACAGTGTAACATACAAAAAAAAAAAAAAAAACAAGTACAATTTATTTCTAATCTGTAAATGTTAATAAAAAAGACCTACAGCCACCAAAAGCTGTAAGTCTGCTTTGCGGGCGAACAATGTTCGCCCCTACGATTTTGAAAACGCACCTTTTCCCCGCCGGGCATCACGCCATCTTTTTTCCGCAAAACGCTTGTAATTCTCCCCGAAATATTGTATAATGAAAAAGTATAGGGAACTGCAGCGGCATTCCCAATTTATCATAAAGGAGTTTTTTTACCATGTACCAGAATATGATGGACACCATTGGTTTTGTATCCCAGTTCGACCCGGAGGTCGGACAGGCAATGAACGAGGAGCTGGGTCGCCAGCGCCGCAACCTGGAGCTGATCGCCAGCGAGAACCTGGTTTCTCCGGCAGTTATGGCAGCGATGGGTTCTGCCCTCACCAACAAGTACGCAGAGGGTCTGCCCCACAAGCGCTACTACGGCGGCTGCGAATATGTTGACGTGGTTGAGGAAATCGCCATCGAGCGTGCCTGCAAGCTGTTCGGCGCAAAGTATGCCAATGTACAGCCCCACTCCGGCGCACAGGCAAACACCGCCGTATACTTCGCACTGCTCCAGCCGGGCGATACCGTAATGGGCATGAGCCTGGCGCACGGCGGTCACCTGACCCACGGTTCTCCGGTCAACATCTCCGGCAAGTACTTCAACTTCGTTCCCTATGAGCTGGGCGATGACGAGTACATCGACTACGACCGTGCCGAGGCTCTGGCAAAGGAAGTCAAGCCGAAACTGATCGTTGCCGGCGCAAGCGCATATCCCCGCATCATCGACTTCAAGCGTCTGTCCGAGATCGCAAAGTCTGTGGGCGCATATCTGATGGTAGACATGGCGCACATCGCCGGTCTGGTTGCCGCAGGCGTTCACCCGTCTCCGGTGCCGTATGCTGACATCACCACCACCACCACCCATAAGACCCTCCGTGGACCGAGAGGCGGTCTGATCCTCACCAACGACGAGGAACTGGCAAAGAAGATCAACAAGGCAGTATTCCCCGGCACACAGGGCGGTCCGCTGATGCACGTGATCGCTGCAAAGGCTGTCTGCTTTGGCGAGGCGCTGAAACCGGAATTCCAGACCTACGGCAAGACCGTTGTTGCAAACGCATCCGCTCTGGCTGACGGTCTGACCAAGCGTGGTTTCCGTCTGGTATCCGGCGGCACAGACAACCATCTGATGCTGGTTGACCTGCGTCCCTTCGGCGACCTCACCGGTAAGGAATTCGAACGCCGCCTGGACGAAGTGTTCATCACCGTCAACAAGAACGCCATCCCCAACGACCCGCAGAAGCCGTTCGTCACCAGCGGCATCCGTGTGGGTACTCCGGCAGTCACCACCCGTGGTCTCCAGCCGGCTGATATGGATATCATCGCACAGGCAATGTACCTCACCGCATCCGACTTCGAGAACAAGGCAGAAGAAGTCCGTGAGAGCGTCTGCGAACTGTGCGAAAAGTATCCGCTGTACGAATAATCCATGCACACACCTCTTGCAGACCAAATCCGTCCGGCATCCCTGGATGACGTGGTGGGACAGCGCCAGCTGCTCGCCTCGGGAAAACCCCTGCGGCGCATTATCGAAAGCGGCAAGATTCCCAACATGATCTTCTACGGACCGTCCGGCGTGGGAAAAACTACGGTGGCACGCATCATCGCCGACAGCACCTCCATGACGCTCCACAAGCTGAACGGCACGTCTGCCTCTACGGCAGATATCCGGGACGTTGTGGCAGAGGTCGGCACATTCTCCGGCATGAACGGCATTCTCCTGTATCTGGACGAGATTCAGTATTTCAACAAGAAACAGCAGCAGCTGCTCCTGGAGTACATGGAAAACGGACAGATCACGCTGATCGCCTCCACCACGGAGAACCCCTATTTTGCGGTGTACAATGCGCTCATCAGCCGTTCTACCGTGTTCGAGTTCAAGCCGGTCCCGCCGGAGGAGATGGAGCGTGCCGTGGCACGTGGGTTCCGCTGCATGGCGGAGCAACTGGGCGAAGAGATCCACCTGTCAGACGGCGTCTGCGGCTGGATCGCCCGTGGCTGCGGCGGCGATGTCCGCAAAGCCATGAACACGGTGGAGCTGATCGTCCTCTCCGGCGAACACACCGAAAACGGCATCGTCATCTCCGACGAGCTGGCGCAGGAACTCACCCAGCGCAGCAATATGCGCTATGACCGGGACAACGACCAGCACTATGACCTGCTGTCTGCGCTGCAAAAGTCCATCCGTGGCTCAGACGAAAACGCAGCCCTGCACTATGCGGCACGGCTGCTTGCGGCAAATGATCTGTTGTCTGTCTGCCGGCGGCTGCTGGTGATTGCCGCAGAGGACGTGGGTCTGGCATATCCCCAGGCAATTGTCATCACGAAAGCCTGCGTAGACAGCGCCCTTCAGCTGGGGCTGCCCGAGGCACGCATTCCCATTGCGGAGGCAGTCGTACTCCTCGCCACTTCGCCAAAGTCCAACAGCGCCTACGAAGCGATCAATGCGGCAATGGCAGACGTGGAGGAATACGGTGCGCCGGACTTTCCACGGCATTTGCAGAACAAACACTTTGACGGCGCAGAGGCAAGCATCCGGGGACAGCACTATCTCTATCCCCACAGCTATCCCAACCACTATGTCCGCCAGCAGTATCTGCCGGATATTCTCAAAGATAAGGTGTACTACCGCTTTGGAGACAACCGGCAGGAACAGGCTGCGGCAGCTTATCGGGAAAAGATCCTCCGGGAGGACAAGACGGGCGGCAAATAACCCCTGCCTTCCGGGAAAGCGCCGCCAGGGCTGCGTCATACAGGCTGGACGGTCGAATCTCCTGCTGCACCAGCGCATTGGCAAAGCGGATGGTCTGTTCCAGATCGGACGAAAAGTCGGCGATGCTGTATCGTTCGCCGGTGCGCAGGTCCTCCAGCGTCACACCGTAAAACGGCTCTGAGACGCTCTGCCGGATCACGCTCCCGGCGGTGACACGATAGATCACACGGTTGCTGCCGTACACTTCCATATAGACGATGGGTTCGGACAGCCGGGGCTGGAGGTCGGATCTCTTTCTGGTTTTCAGTTTCATTGTGATACTCCTGTTCTTTTGCGAGCGAAACGGCTCTGTGATATCTCTTTCTGTCTACCAGTATAGCACTTTTTCCCGAAAATGAAAAGGCTGAAAAAAGGCGGATCTTGTCAAGATTCCAGACTTTTCCACGAAACAATGCAAAGCTGACACACGAAAAACGCATTGCGTTAAAATGTGGTGAAGTTCCTGTAAAATCCACAAGTTTCCGCCGATTTCAGTCAGGAATCTTTGGCGGAAATGCGACTAGACGAAAGCATATGATGTTGCTATAATAGAGAAACGTACTTTTCTGAAAGGGGATTCTCTGTTATGACAAAGGATATGACAGCCGGAAAGCCGCTGGGGTTGATTCTCCGCTTTTGCGGACCGATGGTTTTCGGCAACATTTTACAGCAGCTCTACAGCATGGTGGACACCGTCATCGTCGGGCGCTATCTGGGTGCCAGTGCGCTGGCTGGCGTTGGTGCAACAGGCGCCATCAGCTTTCTGGTGGTGGGATTTGCCACCGGCATCTGCACGGGACTTTCCATTCCTGTGGCGCAGGCGTTCGGCGCCGGCGACTATCACAGTATGCGGAAGAACATCGCCAACTCCTACTATCTGGGAGCGCTCATCGGCGTTCTGCTGACCATCCTCACCATGATCGGCACAGGCACGATCCTGCACTGGATGAAAACACCGGATGACATCTATCAGTATTCTTACGACTACATCATTGTCATTTTCGGCGGCATTCTCACCTCGGTACTGTACAACAGCCTGGCTGCGATCCTGCGTGCTGTGGGCGACAGCAAATCCCCGATCCTGTTCCTGGCGATCTCGTCCGTGCTGAACATCATCCTGGATCTGGTTTTCCTGGTGGGGATGCAGTCCGGCGTTGCCGGCGCAGGCTATGCCACCGTGATCTCACAGGGCATCTCCGGCATCCTCTGCCTGATCTATCTGTATAAAAAGTTTCACATCATGCGTTTCCAGCACGGCGAATGCAAGCCGGAGCTGAAACGCTGCGGACGGCTGCTCTCCATCGGTCTGCCCATGGCGCTGCAATTTTCCATCACCGCCATCGGCTCCATCATTTTGCAGACCTCCGTCAACAGCCTGGGGTCTCTGGCAGTTACCAGCGTCACAGCGGCGCAGAAGATCTGTGCCATTGTCATGGGACCTCTGGAATCTCTGGGTATCACCATGGCGACATTCTGCGGTCAGAACCTGGGTGCAAAAAAGTTCTACCGCATCCGGGACGGCATCCGTCTCAGTATGTATGTCTCCATGTGCTACTGCGCTTTCTGCATCGCCTTTCTCTGGATCCTGGGAAAATACACGGCGTATCTGTTCCTGGATCCGTCTGAGACTGAGGTCATCCGCCTGGCGGTGCAGTATATGCGCTGGAATGCCGTGTTCTATCCGGTACTCGGCGTTCTCTTTATCCTGCGCAATTCCCTCCAGGGCATGGGATACAGTCTCATGCCCATGATGGCTGGCGTCAGCGAGCTGGCAGCCCGTTCTCTGGTCTGCTTCGGCTTTGTCCCCACCTTCGGCTATATGGCTGCCATTATGGCAAGCCCGGTGGCATGGATCTTTGCCGACGTGCTGCTCATCACCGTCTACTTTGTGGATATGCGCAAACTCAAGCGCCGCCTTGTTCCTGCGGAGGCAGCCATGGCGGCTTAGCAAAAGCGTGATTACGCTGTTTTCAAGAAAGGATCGCTCTATGAAAAAAATGATCTCTCTGGTCAGTGCCGCTGTCATGACGGCATCGCTCCTGCTGCCGCAGACCCTGGCATTCTCCGCCGCTGCGCAGGAGGACGGCGATGCGCTGATCGATGCCGCATACAGTGAAAATGCACTGACAGCAACCGGCACGGAAAATACCCTGCCCTATCAGCTGCGCTTTGTTCCGGAACGGAACTTCGTCACCGCAGAAGAAGTGGCAGCCGGCGACGTTGTCATCCCGGCATCCGTCTACATCACCGGCAGCACCGCCAACACCTTCGGCTCTGCCATGGTGAAGTACAACGCCTATCACAACGGCGAAAAGACCGGCGATGTTTACTTCAAGGACATCACCACCGGCGACAACGCCCACAAAAATTCGGAGAAAAAGACCTATAACAGCAGTGTCGGCTCGTTCACCACAGACCAGGTTCCCTACTGTTTCGGTTCGCTGATCGGAAAGAACAACACCTATACCAACAACTCCCCCATGTTCACCGCCAGAGAATACGCCTGTGACCCGATCTTCGGCTCTACACTCTACAGCGCCGGCAGCGGCAAGATCACATTCTCTGCTTCGTTCTATACCAGCGCAGAAGACCGTAAAAACGGCAAGGCAAAGACGACCAAGGACTTCCCCTGTGACGTCACCGTTGATGCAGACGGCAACGGCGTGTACTCCTACGAGTATATCGACCAGACCACGTTCCAGACCGTCACCAAGACCGCATCCATTCCCCGGTATAATCCGGATACCCCGGCGGGCGAACGGCTGCCGGACACCTGCAGCAGCGTGATGTGGGTGGCTGGTACTTCACAGTTGAAAGACGGCGCATCCTTCCTGGGCAATGCCTCTGACGAGTTTCCGCTGTTCCAGGTGAACGTGGTGATCCAGCAGGGTACCAAGCCCGGTGTGTATGACATCAAGTTCCTGGACCGCCAGTCTGCGGCATCCGGTGAGACGCCTTGCCAGCTGACCAGCAGCAGAAGCAAGGAATTCCCCACCGAACTGGTCGGCACTTCCATCGCCGTCGGCGTGGACAGCCTGGCAGTCACAGGTACCGAACAGGACGACGTGAAGTTCTACACCGATGATAACACCAAGGCGATCCGTGCCACAGACTTTGCGACAAAGATCACCGCAGATGTGACCTATGCAGATTCCACCACGGAAACCGGCGTGGACATCACCGGTCTGGTAGACTGCTACGGCGCAACCCCTAAGACCCTGTACGACAAGCAGGCACAGGACGGTTTCTTCATCTCTGAGAATATGCCCCTGTACTGCAACGGCAGCCTGCTGAAGTGGAAAGACACCGGCAATAACGTGACCCAGAACATTATGGTAGGCAAACGTGGTGACATCAACCACGACAGCAAGGTAGACAGCCAGGATCTGTTCTATCTCATGTACTATATCGCACTGAAGGGCGTGGGCAGCGATGATGCCAAGCTCTATGACGGCAAATCCTCTAACCAATACATGGAATCCTTCCTCATGTATCTGATGGACTTCGACACATGGGGCATGACCAGTGACGCAGCGCTGAACAGCACGGATATGTATTATCTGATGCTGTACATCGCAAACAAAGCGGTAGGCAACAACGTCACCTGGAATGCGTACGTGCAGTAATCACGCAGTTTTTAACTGCTTTAATTTAACTAAAAGGGTAATCCCCCTGTCAGCTTATGCTGACATCCCCCTTTTCAAGGGGGACTTTCTAAAAAATTGATTTGTGTGATTCACACAACAACCAAAAGGCGCTGACCCGTTCGCAATGGGTCAGCGCCTTTTTTTCGGGATCTCTCCCGTTTTTTTTCCGAAAAAGTAAAACTCCCGCCTGAGGGAGCAGACGGGAGTTTTAGTAAGGGAATTTTTATGAAAAAAATTTTTAAGAAAGGATATTTATATTATACCCCTGTCTACCCCCTCTGTCAAGAGAATCACATATAGTTTACAAATATTCTATATAATAAATACAATCAGATGCAACATTTTGCGCATGGAGATATTTGGCAGCCTTTTTCCCGGCGAACGCATTTCCAAAAGCATGGATTATTTGTCGGAATTAGAAGTGTTTTCCGGTAAATGTACATCCATCTGCGGATACGGAATGGAAATGCCCTTGGCATCGAACGCCTTTTTGACGCTTTCCAGCAGGCGATAGTGCAGCGGCCAGTAATCCTCGCTCTTCGTCCAGACCTGGAGCTGGAGCGTTACAGCGCTTTCGTCGTGGCTGAGTACCACAACCTTAGGTGCAGGCGCATCCAGCGACTCCGGCGCAGCCTTTACCTCGTCCAGCAGCACAGCACGGGCAGCGTCAATGTCATCCTCATAGCTGATGCCGAAGTTCAGATCCACCCGGCGTGTCTCCTTGTCGGTGTAGTTGATGATCTTTCCGCTGGCGACCACGCCGTTGGGGATGAACACTGTCTTGTTGTCCACGGTGACGATACGGGTATACAGGATGGTGATCGCCTCAACCTTGCCCATGACACCGTCCGCCTCGATGGTGTCACCCTCTTTCAGCGGTTTCGAGAACAGGATGATAAAACCGCCTGCCAGGTTGGAAAGGCTGTCTTTCAGCGCCAGACCTATTGCCACGCCGGCGGATGCAATAACCGCCACAATGGAATCCATGGGGACATCCAGGATGGAGAGGGCAATGACGATCAGCAGCACATAGAGAATGATCTTGGTGACCGACCGGATAAAGCTGGACATAATGCCGTCCATATTGGAGCGGTTGAACGCCCGTTTCAGAATGCGCATGATCTGCTTAACCAGAAACATTCCGATCAGCAGGAACAGTACCGCAAAAATGAGAGACGGCAGCTTGTCCAGAATGGGCTGGAAGATCTTGCTCAGGATGCTGGAGGTCTGCTTGACCTCCTCACCCATGGTGTCCACTACATCCTGCACTGAGGGAACAAGATCCGTAGTGCCCGTGGCAGTGTCCGCCCCAGCCGTCCAGAGCGCCGGAAAAATCGAGATGAGATCCATAAAAAATTACCTCCTGTGATAAAATCATCCGATATACGACTTATTATACCGTTTTTCGCAAAAAAGGTCAAGACGGTGCTGCGCAAAAAGAGGTTTGTCACTTTTTATCAAATTTATCCCTCCGTCTGCTCCTTACGGAGCATCCACCTCGTACTGAGCGGTCCCCTT